>ERZ1026792.59-NODE-59-length-125278-cov-7.069332_pt1 | contig 125278 bp, 112 predicted proteins | sample MGYA00520884_ERZ1026792 | MGnify/ENA primary metagenome ERZ1026792 (study PRJEB33270, sample SAMEA104284473) | anaerobic digester metagenome | biome: Anaerobic digester microbiome; feature: mesophilic sludge digester; material: Anaerobic digester biomass | place...
GCCTTGGAGCCAGCCATCGGGCCCAACGGCGTAGAGTGAATGACACGCGTGTGGTTTGGGCACCAGCAGCGATCGCATCGCACTCCCGAATTACACCCCGGACCCGAGGCCCCGGCTTCGTTGTCACACCTGATCCGTAGGGTCGAACCACATGAAGTTCATCCACACCAGCGACTGGCATCTCGGGCGACGCCTTGGGGAACACGCGCTGATCGACGACCAGCGGGTGTTCTGCGACTGGCTGGTCGACCTGGCCGTCGCCGAGGGTGCGGAGCTGGTCGTCATCGCCGGCGATGTGTACGACCGCGACGTTCCCCCCACCGAGGCGGTCGCGCTGTTCCGGTCCACGGTCAAGCGGCTGGTGTCGTCCGGCATCAAAGTGGCCGCCATCGCCGGCAACCACGATTCAGCCGAGCGCTTGTCGGCCTACGACGGCCTCACCGAACGCTCGGGCGTGCTGGTGCGGGGTGGCTTCGCCAGCGCCGGCCAACTGCACCGCTGGGAGTTCTCCGATGGGCCCCTCGCCGTCGCAGCAGTGGGCTTCCTCGCCCCCGCCGCCTTGCCGGCCGACCGGGCCGACGAGGTGGAGGCCGCTCATCTCGAAGCCGGCCGTCACGGTCCATGGCGCACGCACGACCGCGTCCTCGCCCACCACCTCGACCTGGCCCGGACGGCGGCCGAGGGGGCACCCCGTTCCCTGGTGATCTCCCATGCCTTCGTGTCGGGCGGGCTCGCAGGTGGGTCCGAGCGCCAATTGGCCGTCGGCGACGCCGGCCAGGTGGCGGCCCGGCGCTTCGACGGCTTCTCCTACGGTGCGCTCGGCCACCTCCACGTCAGCCAGAAGGTGGATGGCCGCGATCAACTGCGCTACAGCGGCAGCCCGCTGGCGTACTCGTTCTCCACGGACGACCGCACCAAGAAGGAGGTGTTGGTCGTCGACATGGACCGCAGCGGCGCCGTCAGCATCGAGGCGATCCCGGTGGAGGCCGGGCGGCCGGTCATACTTCGAAGAGGACGCCTGAACGACCTCGTGGCCAAAGCGCCGGAGTTGGACGAGCGCTCTGCGTACGTGCGGGTCGAGTTGACCGACCCCGTGCTTCCAGCCGACGCCCGAAGGGTGTTGGGCGGACACTTCCCTCACCTGGTCGAGATCGGGCACCTCCCCGACCGCACCGGTCGTTCACCGTCGCAGGCCACCAGCTCCGAGGTGCGCTCCCTCGACCCGATCGAGGCAGCCAAGTCGTTCTGGGACGAGCTCAGCACCGAGCCGCTCACCTCGGCCGACGAGAAGTTGCTGGGCGAGGTTCTGGCCGAGGCGTTCTCCGCCGACGTTGATGACGCATCCCTCGGTGATCACGCCGCTGGTGGCGCGACGACCCCGTCGATGGCTGGGATTGGGGCTCAGCCATGAAGCCCAACCAACTCGTCATCGAGGCGTTCGGGCCCTACGCCACTCGGGCCGAGGTCGACTTCGATGCGTTGGCCGACACCCGCCTGTTCGTCGTGTCCGGGCCAACCGGCGCCGGCAAGACGTCGATCTTCGACGCAATGTGTTGGGCGCTGTACGGCGAGTTGCCCGGCAACCGGCTGCGGGAGGGCAAGGTGCGTTCCGACGCCGCCGACCCCGGCCACCTCACCTCGGTATCGCTCACCTTTACCGTCGACGACACCGTCTATCGGGTGGTGCGTCAGCCGGAACAGGAACGACCAAAGCTGCGGGGCACCGGCAGCACCACCGAGAAGCAGTCGGTCGAGTTGCACCGGCGGGCGGCCGGCGCTTGGGAGCCAATGGCGCACCGGTGGGCCGAGACCAATCGCATCTGCGCCGACCTGGTCGGCCTGACCCCCGCCCAGTTCCAGCAGGTGGTGCTGCTCCCCCAGGGTCGCTTCCAGGAGGTGCTGCACGCCTCCTCGGACGAACGAACCAAGTTGCTGCGCACGCTGTTCGACACCGCAGGCTTCGAGCGCGCCCAAGAGCTGCTGGACCGACGGGCCAAGACCGCCGAGACGCGACGCAACTCGATGATCGATGACGTGTCCCGCTCGGAGGACACCGCCAATGCCGAGCTGGATGCGCTGCAGACACTGGTCGAGGCGCAAGGTATCGAGCTGCCGCCGTTGACGGCCTCCCCTCAGACGGAGACCACGACCACATCAATGGTCGAGGCCGCCATGCAGCCGAAGCCCGCTGCCGCCCAGACCACCGAACGGGATGCCGGACCCAAGCGAAAGCGGCGAGGGACTGCCGGGCCCGGCCAGCTCAGCCTGGTTTCCGACGATGGTTTCGACGACGGGCCTCACGACGACAGGGTCGAGACGAAAGCAGAGGCCACCTCCGGCCCCGACGCGTCGACGACCGGCGACCCAACCGGCGGGCCGACTTCGTCCGCTCATCAGCCCACGGCCCAGGCAGAGGTGCCGGCGACCCTCTCGCTCGGCGACCGGGCGGAACGGCTGGAACTCCATGGCGTGGCACTACTCGACCAGCGCCGCGACCAGCGCCGGGCGGCACGCAACGATGCCGATGCCAGGCTCAGCGCAGCACATCAGCTCGCCGAACGCCAGGCCCGCTTCCGCACCGAGCGTGCGCAGCTCGAGACGCGGGTCGAGCGACTGAGCGAGGTGGAGGCGAACAGGCTGCGGCTCGATGCAGCGCTGCGCGCCGCCGGGGTCACCGACGCCCACCAGGTCGCTCAACGGGCTTCGCTCCAGTTGGCCGATGCCCAGACCTCCGCCGAGACCGCCGTGCGGCAGACGGCCGCTGAGCTCACCGAACTGGTCGAACTCTGGCCGAACGGGGGTGGCGCGCCGCCCGCCGCCTCGGTGCAGGCCGAGGCTTCCGCAGCGTCGCCGGCGACGGCCCTGCCCGGTTGGCTCGCCGATGCCGGCCACCTCGACCTGACCCGTGTCCCCACATCCGGTCGCCCCCGGCTCCCCGATGCGCTCGAAGCCCTGGCCCGACGCGCCGACCGGGGCGCCGGCGAGCTGCGGGGTCGCGCCGGCGAGATCGCCCAGGCCCGCGACTTGGCCCGGCAGGCCTCTGCCCGCCGACAGGAGGCCGACGCTGCGGCGAAGCACGTGGCGAACTTGACCGCGAAGCTCGACGAGCTGACGCTCCAACAGCGTTCGCTGAACTCCGAACGAGAAGTACTCGCCTCGTTGGCGGGCGGCGCCGATCGCACCCATGCCGACCTCACCCACGCGACCGGGCTGCGCGACGCCCGGCTTGCCCTCGACTGCGAGCGCCTCGCTCTGGCCGACATCGACGTCGAGCTCGCTGCCGTCGCACAGCAGGCGCAGGCGCTCACGGTCGAAGCCGACCGGCTCGCCGACCAGCGGGACGCTGCACGTCAGGTGGCCGAGTGCGTCGCAGACCATCGCGGCGGGGCCGAACGAGCGGCGGCAGCACTTCGGCTGGCGAAGCGCCGGGACCAGAACCAGTCCGAGCTGGCCGACGCCGTCGCATCGGTTCAGCGTCATGCCGCCACCTACTCCGACCTCATGGGTGCCTTCACCGCCGATGCGGCGCCTCGTTTGGCGAGCACGCTGGTCGAGGGCGACGACTGCCCGGTGTGCGGCTCGGCCGAGCACCCGCGTCCGGCGATTGCGCCGGCGGGAGTCGCTCCGGTTTCGTCGACCGACCTCGAACGTGCCCACGCAACCAACATGGCCGCCATCAGCAAGCACTCGGCACTCCAGGACCGACTCGACGAGTGTGTGGCCGAGTTGGGCGACGACGCCGCCGAATCGGTCACCGACCTGACGGAACGTCACCGTGCAGCTCAGCACCTGGTCGAGCGGGCCGTCGCTGCGGCCGCGGCGGTGACCGACCTCGAGCAGCGGTTGACCGAGTTGGCACAGCAGCGCCAGGGCCTGGAACAGCGCGACCGAACGGCTCACGGCCACCAGGCCGCAAGAAGCGAGCGTCTCGCCGCTCTGATGGACCGCCTGGGCGACGCGGCAGATACCGCCACAGTCGACCTGGAAACACGGGTTGCGACCGCGGCCGACGACAACCGGCGCTGCCTCGCCGCCGTCGAGGCAGTCGCCGAGTTGGACCGGCATCGAACCGAGCTGGCCCTCCAGATTGAGAAGCTCACGCCTCAGCGTTCGCAGGCCGGCGAACAACAACACGCCGCAGCCGCCCAGGCCGACCAACTTCACGAACAGGCGGCCGCTCAGCTGTCGTTGCCGGATGCCCACTGGCCCCACGCCCAGCTGGCGCAGCACTGCGAAACGCTGGCGACCGTTGGGCGACGGGCGGCGGCCTCGCTCTGTGGCCTCGACGCTGCCGAGCACAGCCATACCGAGGCCCGAGCCGCCCTTCGGACCACGTTGACCCGCCAGGGGTTCGACGACGTCGACGACGTCCGGGCCGCAGCTCTTGATGAGGCCGAGCGGCGCGGGTTGGAAGCCTCGATCAGCTTGTGGGAGGGCGAGGGTTTCGCCCTCACCCAACGCTTGGTCGACATCGTCGAGGGCGGGCTCGATATGACTGACCCCGACCTGGACGGGCTTGCAGCGCGGCTGGCAGAGGCCACCGACGCTGCCGAACGGCTGATCGAGCACGCCACCACTGCCCGTCATCACCTCGGTCGTGCACGCCGGACCATCATCGAGCTGGACGGCCGGGGTGACGAGCGGGCCGCGGCGCAGGCCGACTACGAGGCCACCTACCGCCTGGCGCGCATGTGCCGAGGCCACAATGCACAACGGGTCACGCTGGAGGCGTGGGTGTTGGCCCACCATCTGCGCGAGGTGGTCACTTCGGCCAACCGCCGCCTGGGCGCAATGAGTCGAGGCCGGTTTCAGATCCACGTCGACGACGAGGCCGCCGACCAGCGGTCCAAGCATGGGCTCGATTTGTCGATCGCGGACGCCGAAACCGGCACCCGCCGACCCGTGCGCACCCTGTCTGGCGGCCAGACGTTTCAGGCGTCACTCGCCCTCGCCCTCGGCCTGGCCGACACGATCGCCACCCAGCGGGTTGGCCGCGACATCGGTGCGACCTTCATCGATGAGGGCTTTGGAGGCCTGGACACCGACAGCCTGGACACCGCCATCGAGGTCCTGAACAACCTGGGCGCAGAGGGTCAGATGATCGGCGTGATCACCCACGTCGAGGAGCTGAAGGCAGTGCTCCCCGTGGCGATCGAGGTGACGCCGATGGGTGGAGGTCGAAGCAAGCTGACGCAGCTGATCGGCAACCCGCCGGCAGGGGCATCATCGGCTGCGGGGTCGTCGGCCGAGGTGGCGTGAGATGGTGGGAAGCGTGGGCCAGCCAGCGTTGATCGTCGGAGAGTCGCTTCGTGACCTCATCGATCCGTTGGCCGACCGGCTCAGCCAGCCGCTCGACGACCCGTTCGCTCCCGAGCTGGTGGCGGTCGCCAACCTGGGGGTGAGGCAATGGACCACCCGCCAGCTCTCCCGACGGTTGGGAGCGAGCCAGGGCGGGGTAACGCAGGCTGACGGCATCGTGGCCAACATCGAGTTCCCGTTCCCGGACGGGCTGCTCACCCGACTGCTCGGGGCGCCCGAACGCGACCCGTGGGCGCTGTCCAACCTGGTGTGGGTGGTGCTCGACGAACTTCAGCAGGGTGCCGGCGACGCCGCCTTGGGCCCGGCCGGGCGGGTCGCACCCGGCACGAAGCGAGTAGGGCCGGTGCCGCAACCGTCGAGCGGCACCTGGTACGGCCGCGCTCGGCACCTCGCTGACCTTTTCGACCGCTACTCGCGCCACCGACCCGAGCTGATCCGCCATTGGGCTACAGGCAACGACGTCGACGGCAAGGGTCACCCGATTGCCCGAAACCCACGCTCGGGGGCTTCCCCGCAGTGGCAGTGCGAGCTGTGGCGTCGGGTTCGGGCCCGCATCTCCGAACCGAGCCCCGCCGAGCGGTTGGCCGGGCAGATCGACGGCCTCGACCTCAACCTTCCCCGCGTCGACCTGCCACCGCGCCTGACCCTGTTCGGACTCTCGGCGCTGCCGCCGGTGTGGTTTTCGCTGCTGCCTGCGCTCGGCGAGCACTGCGACGTGGCGGTGTTGTGGCTCACCCCGTCGCTGCCACAGTGGCGAGCCATGCACGAGCGGGGCACCACGAAACAACTTGGGGCTTGGCTTCCCGACCGTCCCCGCGCCCGCCCACGCGACGGCGGCAACGCATTGCTGTCCAGGTGGTCTCGACCGGCCCAGGAGGGGGCGCTCCTGTGGGGGGCTTCGGGCCACGCAAGCGCTCCGGCACACGACGAACACCCGGAACCCGGCGAGACGACGACGCTCGGACGACTTCAACTGGCCATCCGCACCAACCGCCCGATCGGGGAGTTGGCCGCCACGCTGCCTTCCCCCGGTCGGCAGGATCGCAGCCTGATCGTCCACCGGGCCCACGGCCCCTCACGGCAAGTGGAGATCTTGCGCAGCGCGGTCGCCCACGCGCTGATGGAGGACCCGTCGCTCACGCTCGGCGACGTGTTGGTGCTGTGCCCGGACGTCGAGGCGTACGGTCCGCTGGTTGCTGCTGCGTTCGCTCCCGGCCCCGGCGACCCGACGGCTCACGCCTCTGTGGGCGAACCGGCCTCCCCTGGTTTCGACAGTGGCGACGGTCTCGCTCCGTTTCCGGTGTGGTCGGCGGTCCGTTCACCCGGCTCCGATCACCCGATCGCTCAGGCGTTTCTTGGGATCCTTGGGCTGGTTGATGGTCGGGCCACCGTCGGTGAAGTGCTCGACCTCTTGGCGTTGCCTCCGGTTGCCGCCCGTTTTGGCCTCAGCGACGACGATGTCGACCAGCTCGGGGACTGGGCCCGGCGTGCGGGCATTCGCTGGGGGCTCGACGGTGAGCACCGACGCGCTCACGGGTTGCCCGCGTCCTTCACCGCAACCACGTGGGCGGACGGTGTCGAACGGGTCCTGCTCGGCATCACCACCGCATCCCGCACCTTGGTTCCTGGTCTGGGCAACGTCATCCCGGTCGACATCGAAGGCAGCGACGTTCGGGTCATCGTCCGTCTAGCCGGTGCCGTCGCCCAGCTACGGCAGTGCATCGACGAGGTTCGAGCGCTGGACGTCGGCCCGCGGGCGCGCCCGACCGAACGGCCCGGCACGCCGCTTCTCGCTCTCTCGACCTGGATCGGTTGGGTCCTCGAGTCGCTCGACGCGCTCACAGATCAGCAGTCGGACAGCGACTGGCAACGGCGCCACCTCTTGGAGGTTCTTGGCGACCTGCGGCCGGAGAGCGGCGCGCCGGAAGAAACGGTGGCCGATCCGCTGCTCAGCGTTGGAGAGTTTCGAGCTGCCGCCACCGAAAGCCTTTCGGCCGTGCGGCGGCGAGGTGGGCCTGCCGAAGGAGCACTCACCCTGGGACCGCTGCAGGCGCTGCGTTCGGTGCCGGCCAGGGTCATCTGCCTGCTCGGCATTGATGCCGATGTCCTGGGCAGCGGCACCGCCGACGCCGACGACCTGCTCGCCGCCTCGCCCGCACTTGGCGACCGTGACCCGCGAGCCGACGGCCGCCAACTTCTGCTCGAGGAGGTGCTCGCCGCCGGTGACCGCCTGATCATCACCACCACGGGTCGGGACCCGGCCACCAACGCCGAAGTTCCGCTGCCGGTTGTGCTCTCGGAACTGCTTGAGGAGTTGGAACCGGCCGAGCCGGGCGACGCCGGCCTCCCCGGCGGCAGCGCGCTCATCACCCACCCGCGCCACGATTTCGACGCGATCAACTTTCGGGCGGGAGCGCTGGCCGCCGACGGACCATGGAGTTTCAGCCCGGTCGGGCTGGCAGAGGCCAGGACCCGCGGCGGCCCCGGTGATGAGCGCAGGTCGGTGCCCTTTCTCGACGGGCCGCTCCCACCGCGCGCTACCGACGATCGCCGTGGTGCCATCATCGAGCTCGCCGACCTCCACCGCTTCCTCGATGGCCCCCCGGCGGCATTCCTGGCTCAACGTTTGGGCGTGGGTCTGCCCCGACACGAGGAACTCGGCGACGAACTCCACCCCGTCGAGGTCGATCCCCTGCACAAGTACCAGCTCCACACCGAGCTGCTCCAGGCCACGTGGAGCGTTGGCGACCTCGATACCGCTCATGCCCATTGGGCGGCGGTCGCCCGCGCCTCGGGGGAGCTTCCGCCGGGCGAGCTGGGAGAGGCGGCCGTGGCCGACGTCGTGGCGTTCACCAAGGTGATCCTCGGGGAATGCGAACGGGTCGGGGTGACCCGCCCCGGCACCATATCCGTTCCGATCGAAGTGGAGCTTCGCGGCGGGCGGTCACTGCGGGGCGTGGTCACCGAGGTGGACCCGGCCCGGCCCGGCCCGGTGAGGATCGGGGCCCGACGGTTGAAGCCGAAGCACGAGTTGGGGTTGTGGCTCGACGTTCTGGCACTGGCTGCGCAGAACCCCTCAGTGCCGTGGCAGGCCATCGCCATCGGTCGGGCGAACGACCGAACCCAGAAGGGGATCAAGGTCCCAGCGGCGACGACGCTGCAACCAAGGATCGTCGGCCACGACGACGCCCAGCGGTCAGCAACCGTCGGTGCGGCGCTCGACACCTTGGTCGAGCTGTACCTCCGCAACCTGTCGGAGCCCCTCCCCCTGTGGCCCGAGACCGCAGCCAAGCTGTGCGGCCGCAAGAAGCTCCCCACCGGCAGCTGGGAGACGTCCCTTCCTGGCGGAGCTCAAATCGGTGACGGCAACGAGGCCGCCACCCGCGAGATCTGGGGCGACCTGTCCGAACACGATTATGAATCGTTGCCTGCACGAAGCGACGATCCGGGCAACCCGGACGAGCCGAGCCGAGCCAGGCGCCTGGCACACGTGATCTGGGCGGCATTCGACGCCTCGGTCGCCGGCTCGCTCAACTCCCAGGCTCCACAGGCGGCGACATGAGCGATCAGCTGTTTCCGCCGGACTCGCTCGCTCAACCCAACGTCGGCGTGTTCTCGCTCGATGAGGCGCTGCCGCGCTCCAGCACCCTGATCGAGGCCTCGGCCGGCACCGGCAAGACCTTCACGCTCACCCACCTCGCAGCCAACTTCATCGAGCGCGACGCGCTGCCGATCAGCCAGCTGCTGCTGGTGACCTACACCAGGGCGGCGGCCGGCGAGCTGCGCGACCGGCTGCGGCGAGTGCTGCGCGAGCGGGCGGAAACGTCCACCGACAACGATGCCGGCATGCGGCTGCGGATTGCCGCCGAAGAGTTCGACACCGCCACGATCACCACCATCCACGGGTTTTGCCAGCAGGTGCTGACCACGCTCGGGGTGAACGTGCCGCTCGACCCGGCGATGAAGCTGCTCGCCGACGAGGAAACACTCATCACCCAGATCGCAGCCGACCTGCTGGCCGGCCAGGCGCTCGCCGAGAGCACTGCCGACGGGCAACTCCCAAAGCTCGCCAAGCTCACCGAGGCGATCCGCATGGGCTCCACCCACCCGGGCATCGTGGTCGCCGGGCATCCCGACGAACCCGAACACAACCGGCTCGCTCAGCTGACCGCCGACGGGCTCGACGAGCTCGATCGCCGCCTGGCCGCACGTTCGCTGATGACCTATCAGCAACTGCTCAACCGGGTTGCGGCAGCGGTCAACGGTCCGAAGAACTCCGGGGTCGTCGACATCCTCAGGCGTCGCTTCAGGGTGGCCCTCATCGACGAGTTTCAAGACACCGACCCCGTCCAGTGGGAGGTGTTCCGGCTGCTGTTCGCGGGCAGCGACGGGCCCGACAGTCCCACGCTGGTGCTGGTCGGCGACCCGAAGCAGGCCATCTACTCATTCCGCGGCGCCGACATCGCCACCTACCTCAACGCCAAACAGGCGGTCACACGCCAGAACCGTCTGGACCGCAACTGGCGCAGCACCCCTCAGCTGATCGCAGCGCTCAACTCGCTGTTCGCGGGCAGCCGGTTCGGGTCGTCGCCCGACGGCACTCACACGATCGACTACGACCCCGTGATCGCTGCTCGCAAGCACGACGCCGCAGTTCCCGGCCACCAAGCCCTGAAGATCCGCTCCTTCGACATGGCCGCCTACCACGAGGTCCATCCGCCGGAGTACCGCAAGAACGGCAACGCGGTCCCGACGCCCGTGGGCCTCATACGGCATCTCGTCGGGCTTGATCTCGTCTCCCAAGTGCGTTCCACGCTCGCAGATGGCGTACGCGCCGAGGAGATCACGGTCCTGGTGACCTCCAACAAGGACGCCGCTCGGATCCAACGCCTCCTGTCCGATGCCGGACTGCCTGCGGTGCTGGGACGGGCAGGCAGCGTGATCGACTCCCCCGCCGCCGACCAGATCCGGCGTCTCCTCTGGGCGATGGAACGGCCGGCATCGTCGAGCCGGGTGCGCGCGGCGGCACTGGGCTGGTTTTACGGCCTGAGCGCTCGAGACGTCGATGCCATCAACGACGAGCAGCTGGCGCAGATCCAGGTCGGGCTGCGGGACGATTCGCTGATTCTGCGCCGTCGCGGCGTGGCCGAACTTGCCCATCACCTGCGAACGCGCGTCGCTGCGGCGGACGGCTTCGATGCGGGCGATCGTCCGGTCGCCGAGCGCAGCGCTGGATCCACCCTCGGCACCCGGCTTCTTGCGACCCCGGGGGGTGAGCGGCACCTCACCGACCTCAACCACCTGTGGGAGCTCCTCAGCGACCGCACCGGGGCCACCGGAACCTCGGCCTCCAGCGCCCTCGAGGCCCTCACCGCCTCGGCCGACCCGGAGGAGCAGGCAACCGAGGTGCTCCAGCGCCGCACCGAGGCCGACGGTGGCGCCGTCATGGTGATGACGGTGCACGTGTCCAAGGGCCTCGAAAACCGAGTGGTGATGGTCCCCTTCCTGTGGACCGCGCCCATGAGCGTCAAGGCGCCGGTCGTCACCCACGATCCGGTCTCCGGTGAGGCCATGCTGCGCGTCGCCCTCGAGGCGAAGGGCGAGGCCCGCGAGGCGGCCAAGGCCGCAGTCGCCGAGGAGGGCGACCGGCTCGTCTACGTGGCGCTCACACGAGCGAAGGAACGGCTCATCGTCTGGGCCGCCCCCGGGGCCAAGGAATCACACAAGTCGCGCCTGATGTGCCGGCTCGCGCAGGTGGCGGGACTCGACGAGCTGGCGACGATGTCGGACCTGCGCGACGCGGTCGACGTAGTGCAGGCCCACGCTCCCGAAGGCGCCGTGGCGCTGGAAACGTTCATCTCTGCACCCTTATCAGGCCACACACCTTCGGCGAATTCGTCAACGTCGGGCGACGATTTACAGATCGACATCTGGGACCGCCACATGGGGCCGCCGTCGCGACGCTGGTCGTTCTCGGCGCTGACCGCCGACCATGACGACAGCTCACGCATTCGAACCGCGCAGCGACCGGAAGATGCGACAGGCCGTGGTGACACCGCCGCTGACGACGAGGGCGACGAGCCGGCGGTCGCCGACCTCGCCGCAGCAACGCAGACCATCGATGGGACCACCGCTGCCGATCCTTCCGATGCGCTGCCCGACCCGTGGCTCGACCTTGGGGCCGGCACGGCGTTCGGCACGCTGGTGCACGAGGTCTTGGAGGAGGCCGACCTGCAGGCCCCGGACCTCGAAGACGAACTCGCCCGGGCGATCGCAGCCGGCTCACCGCCCGACGAGCTCGACCAACCGCGCCTCGCCTCGGCGGTCGCAGCCTCGGTGCTGACGCCGATGGGTGGCTCGCTCGGGTCGCTCACCCTGGCCGGGCTCCCCCGGGCCCATCAGCTTCGCGAGCTCGACTTCGACCTGCCCCTCGAGGGCGCGGCACGCCCGACCGGTGCCGACCTGGCCCGCTGCGTCGATGCATGGCTGCCCGCCGACGACCCCCTGGCCGGAAGGACCTTCGCCCTGGGCGCCGCAGCGTTCCTGCCGCTGGCGGGCATGCTGACCGGCTCGATCGACCTCACCATCCGAGTGCGCGCCTCGGACGGCGGACCGGACCGCTACGTGGTGGCGGACTACAAGACCAACCTGCTGGCGCCGTGGGGCACCGTCGACCCGGAGGCCGCCCACCCCGACCGGCTCGTCGACGCCATGGTCGCCCACGACTACCCGCTGCAGGCACTGCTCTACGAGGTGGCCCTGCACCGCTACCTGCGCTGGCGGCTTCCCGCCTACGACCCCGAGGCTCACCTCGGCGGCGCCGCCTACCTGTTTCTTCGGGGCATGGCAGGCCCCGACACCCCTGTTACCCCCAACGGGCGAACCTACGGCGTCTTCACGTGGCAGCCGCCGACCGGGTTGATCCTGGCGCTGTCCAACCTGCTGGCCGGCGCCGAACTCGACGAGGTGACGCCATGAGGTCGATCGACGCTCGACCCGCTTCGTGGGTGACCCACACCGGATCGCCGATCGACCGGCACCTCGAGGCGGTCACCTCAGTGCTCGCGCCCTACGCCGCCGTCGGCGTGTTCGGCCTGGAGGAACACCACGTCACCGCAGCGCTGCTGCGCATCGGCGGGATCGCGCTCGACGGCCCTGGCACCGGCGACCTGGTGCTGGCCATCGCGCTGGCGGTGCGGTCGCCGAGCCGGGGCCACGTATGCGTCGACCTGCGCACCGCTCCGGAGCGGTTGGTGGTCGACGGTGCGGACGGCGACGTACTCGACGCGCTGGCATGGCCCGACGACCAGGCCTGGATCGAGCTGGTCGCCGCATCAACGCTGGTGGCGCGCACCCCGCTGCCCGACTGGGCCGAACTCGACGGCGATCAGCGTCGCATTCCGCCGTTGATCCTCGACGACAGCCGCCTCTACCTCGAGCGTTACTGGCGATACGAGTCCCAGGTGATCGCCGCCGTCGCCGAGCGGGCGGGTCTTGCGGTCAGGCCACCCGATGACGGGGTCGGCGCCCACCCGATCGACCAGCAACTCCTCGCCGATCTGCTGCCGCTCGATGACGGCGGCGAACCGACCCGACAACGGCTTGCGGTGACCGAAGCGCTCAGCCGGCCTGCCACCGTGATCGCAGGCGGTCCGGGTACCGGGAAGACCTACACGATCGCCCGCCTCCTCGCGTTGCTGGTGGCCGGTGGGTCCGGTGACGGGGCTTCAGCCGGCAGCCGTCCCCCGCAGATCGCGCTCGCCGCGCCGACGGGCAAGGCCGCAGCCCGGATGACCGAAGCGCTTCGACAGGCCGTCGAGGGCGCCGGCCTCGACGGTGTGGTGGCCGGCCATCTCAACGACCTCACCGCCACCACCATCCACCGGTTGCTCGGCCACGACTTCGACAACCCCACCCGGTTCAGGCACCACGCCGGACAGCCGCTCCCCCATGATGTGGTCGTCATCGACGAGTCATCGATGGTGTCGCTGCCGCTGATGGCCAAGCTGCTCGACGCCCTGTCGCCCCGGACCCGCCTGGTACTGGTCGGCGACCCGGACCAGCTCACCAGCGTGGAGGCCGGAACCGTCCTTGGTGATCTGACCCACCGCGCCAGCCCCCTCTTCGACGCCGTGGTGCGGCTCGACCGCAGCCACCGCTTCGGTGAGCACTCGCCCATCGGCGAGCTGGCCAACGGGCTTCGCCTGGGTGATCCCGACGCCGTTCGGGCCACGATGGAGGCCTCGGACGAAGCCATCACCTGGCTGCCCGTCACCGCGTCGGCGTGGGACAACATCCCAGCCGAGATCGAGCGCCTTGCCCTCGACGCAGCCGAAGGCGTGTACGACGCCGGGCGCGAGGGCGATGCCCAGGCTGCGGTCCACGCCCTGGGCGCCATCAGGCTGCTGTGCGCCCACCGCCGGGGCGGGTCGGGGGTCGAGGCCTGGAACGAGCGTGTCGCCGAACTGTTGGCGCGGACCCGCCCAGGCTCGGCCGACCAACGCGGCTTCGCAATCGGTACCCCGTGGCTGGTGACCGCCAACGACCAGGCCAACCGCCTGGCCAACGGCGACGCCGTGGTGATCATCGACGTCGACGGGCATCCCAGCGGCATCCTCGCCGGCCCCGAGCTGCGCACGGTGCCACTCTCACACCTCGATGCGGTCGAGCCCTTCCAGGCGCTCACCATCCACAAGAGCCAGGGATCGGAGTTCGACCACGCCGTCGTCATCCTGCCCCCGCCCGGCTCTCCGATCCTCACCCGGGAGCTGCTCTACACGGCGGTGACCCGGGCGAAGTCCAGGCTGACCATCGTCGGCGAGGCGGAGGCCATCGAGCAGGCGGTGCGCCGCAAGACCGACCGGGCGTCGGGCCTGATCGAACGTTGGGAAGCCGACCAGCCCGGCCGGTGACCATGTAGCTACAATCTAGGCATGGATGTAGCCACACAGCGGGTCGAGGTCGGCGTCCGAGACCTGAAGAACAACCTCAGCCGGCACCTGGCCAGCGTGAAGGACGGCGCCGAGATCACGGTCACCGAGCATGGTCGGCCCGTGGCACGTCTCATCGCTATCGACGCGTCAACCGACCGCTTGGCTCAGCTGATCGAGGCCGGTGTGGTTCGGCCGCCCCGCACGACCGTCCGATCTGTACCGGAGCCGATCAACCCAGCGGGCACGATCAGCGACCTCGTGGCAGACCAGCGACGCTGAGCCACAGCAGTGACCACCTACGTCGACACGTCGACCCTCATCAAGCTCATGGCCACCGAAGCTGGCTCCGCCGTTGCGACGACCATCTGGACGTCCGCACCCTCACTGGCGGCCGTGAGCCTGATCGAGGTTGAGGCCGTCGCAGCGCTCGCTGCGGCGCACCGCCAGGCTCGGCTCACTGACGACGAGCTGGCCGACGCCCACCTACTCCTCGACCAATTGCTCGGTCAGGTTGGCATCGTTGAGGTAGACGCCAACCTCATCGGGTCGGCCCGTGAATTGGCGACGCGTCACGCCTTGAGAGGCTACGACGCCGTGCACTTGGCCGCCGCTACGTTGGTCGGCGCAGACGTGTTCACCAGTGCGGACAGCGTCCTCTGCGCGGCTGCAGCCAATGAAGGCATGCTCGTCGCCAACCCCCTCGACCGGTGACGGCACATGGGGTTGGCGACGCAGCGTCACCGGCTTGCTAGAGCTCAGCCAGCTCGTCGAACACCTTCGAGTGATGAAGGTACGCAGCCTTGGCCTCGTCGACGAAGGCCTGCCGCTCCTCGGCCGACCAGTCCAGCGCATCCAGGTTGTCCCGGTAGCGCTGCTTCCAAGCGCCCGGGCCGACGATGTCTGGGAAGTCGAAGACCGACGCTCCCCCGTCCGGGGCGAGGCCATAGATCTCGCGGATGCGCTTGCCGACGAAGAAGCCGCCCGACAGGTCGCCCAAATAGCGGATGTAGTGATGGGCCAGCAACCGTGGCGCCGAGTAGTTCGGGTCGTTCGCCGCCGCCTCGATGTCGCCCAGGTACGTCCGGGTGGCGGGCAGGACGGTGGACGGTGCCTGCGCACCTGACGCGTCCAGCTCGAGTTCGAGCCAGTCCAAGTCGGTCTCGATCGCCTGAAGACGCTCAAGCCCAGGGTCGTGGAACGCCCCCATCACGTCGCCGTGGCGGTCATCGTTGACGATTCCTTCGAGTAGCTCGTAGACGGCCCGCAGCTGTTGGAGATAGCCGACGTAACCGGCGAGGGGCACGTCACCACCCATGAGCGCCACGATGAAGGCGGAGTTCTCCGCTTCGGTGTGCTCGGTGGCTGTCGCCTCCCGCACATGGGAGGAGAGGCTTTCGGGGATGGTTGCTGTTGATTCGGTCATGAGTTCCTCACTCGTCGTGACAGGACTCGGCCGGAGATTCCGGCCAGGATCAGGGCCGCTGCGGCGAACACCAGCAACCGGGCTGAGGCGCCGGTCGACGCCAGCGTCGTCGGGCTGGAGCCGCTGGACACCGCGCCGAGTTGCGTAGCGCCGGCCACCTTCGGGGCAACGGCGGTCGCAGCGTTTGGCGTGGTAAAAGCCGCGGCGTTCGGCGTGACCGTCAGGGTGGTCACCGGCGTGCCGCCGGCACCCGCACCGGGGATGCTGGTCGTCGACACGGGCTGTTCCGACTCGGCCGGATCCTGCCCGGCCCAGCTGACCGGAACCCGGGCGTCGGCCGAACGGTCGGCGCTCGCCGTGTGGTCGGCCTTGGTGACGACCGCACAGCGAACCTCCAGGCAGTCGACGAACTCGTCGGCCGCAACCACGTTCAGGTCCACCTCAAAGGTGCCGTCGGGACCGAAGGGCTCGGCCAGATCGACGCCGTAGGCGGGCGGGTTGGAGGAGATCCATACCGAGCCGCCTCCGTCGGCGTCCGTCCCGGGGCCTCCGCCTCCCAGGCACGGCGCCGGGGTCACGCCGGGCCCGTTGTCGACGCACAACGCAACGTAGATGCCCAACTTGGGGTCGTAGCCGGAACCGGTCACCTTCACCGTGTCACCATCGGGGTCCAGCCCGGTGGCCGGATCGACGGTGAGCGACTGACCGGATGCACCCTTGGTGGTGCGGGGTTCACGCACGAGCGGCGCACTCGTCGCCGGAGGGTTCCCGGGCTTGGGGGCGGCACTGGTGGGCGTCGTTGAGCCGCCGCCCGGCTCGGTGGTGGGCGCTGTCGTCGGGACCGGCTGCTCGGTCTTGGTTGGATCCTGCCCGGCCCAGCTGACCGGCACCCGAGCGTCAGCCGAGCGGTTGGCGCTCGCCGTGTGGTCGGCCTTGGTCACCACTGCGCAGCGAACCTCCAAGCAGTCGACGTAGTCGTCGGCCGCCGCCAACTCGAGATCAACCTCAAAGGTCCCGTTCGGTCCGAACGGCTCGGCAAGGCCAGCTGCGTACGAGGGCGGATTGGACGAGATCCACACCGATGAGGCTGCGTCAGGTCCACCGCCGCCGACGCACGGTTCCGGGGTGACACCGGGCCCGTTGTCGACGCACAACGCAACGTAGATGCCCAACTTGGGTTCGTAGCCGGAACCGGTCACCTTCGTCGTGTCGCCCTCGGGGCTGAGCCCAGTGGCGGGGTCGGCCGACAGCGACTGACCGGATGCGCCGGTGGCGCTGCGCGCTTCGCGCACCAGCGGGTCGATCGTGGTCGGCGGGGCCGTGCTCGTCGTGCTCGACGGCGGTGTTGTCGTCGACGTGGTGGTGGAGGAGGAGGTGGTCGTCGACGGCAGGGTTGTCGACGGCGGGGTTGTCGACGGCGGGTTTGTCGTCGACGTTGTGGTGGTCGTCGTCGTCCCGGGATCGGAGAACGTGATCGGGGTGAAGGTCTCCTGGTCGGCATTGACCGCACCAGACCCGGCGTAGGTCACGATGCCGTACTCACCAACACTCCCCGAAACCGGAGCAACCTCAAGATCAACGGTGAACGACCCATCCGCAGCAATCGTCACGAAATCCGGACTGGTTCCAGCCGGATCCAAGATCGCCCGCTGAGCCGCCGGCAACGCCCATACCTGCTTGATCACCCGACGAGCCGAACCCGGCGCACCAGCCGAGGGCGCCCACGGCTGATCGAACGGGGCATCTCGACCGTAGGGTGGCCCTCATGCGCTTTGGCTTCTGGATCGGCAACGGACACCGATGGGACGAGATCCTTCGCAGCGGCGTGAGGGCAGAAGAGACCGGCTGGGACGGACTGTGGTTCGCTGATCACTTCATGCCGGGCATGGGCGCCGACGACGGACCCATCCACGAGGTGTGGACCGCCATCTCGGCACTCGCCCAGGCCACCGACCGGGTGCGCCTCGGTCCGCTGGTGTGTGGCAACACCTACCGAAATCCGGCGGTGCTGCTGAAGCAGGCGGTCACCGCCGACCACATCTCAAATGGCCGCATGGTGTTGGGGCTTGGCGCCGGGTGGCAGGAGAACGAGCATCGGGCCTACGGCATCGAGTATGGCTCGTTCACCGACCGGTTCGAGAAGCTGGAGGAGTCGCTTCGGGTCATCGCCGCCCTCCGCAGCGGCGAGCGGGCGACGTTCGACGGCGACCACTACCGGCTGGAGGACGCACCGCTTGCGCCGCAGCCGGTCGGACAGCTGCCGATCCTGCTCGGCGGAGGTGGCGAGAAAAAGACCCTGCGCATGGTGGCCGAGTACGCCGACGAGTGGAACGTGTGGTCCACGCCGGAGGTGATGGTGCACAAGTCCGCTGTGCTCGGCGAGCACTGCGAACGCCTCAGGCGGGACCCGGCCGAGATCGAGCGATCGTCGGTGGCGCTGTTGTTCCTCGTCGACACCGATGCCGAGGCCGACAAGCTGCGGGTCCACGACTTTGGCCGTCCGTCGCTGATCGGCACGCCAGGCCAGCTCCAGGAACAGCTGGCCGCCTACGCCGAGGCAGGCGTCGACGAGTTGATCATCCCGGACTTCACCCTGGGCGGCGGCGCTGAGCAGGACGAGACGCTCGACCGGTTCCTCGCCGAGGTGGCGGCGCCGTTCCGATTGTAGAACGAGGCGGGGAAAACCGGCGGTCTCTCATGGCTGATCGAGCAGCGTGCCGATATTGAAGGACACCTGGTCCATCACTTCCCAGCCGACCGCCCCCAACCGGTGCACGAGCCGCTGCCCGTTGACGGATCGAAGCATCTCGCACTGGATGTAGCTGGTGTCCTCGAGACCGGTCATCTCGGATGCTTCCACCTCCACATGCGATGCCACCAAGCGACGCGTCGTCGTCAACGGCATGACGAAGACGACCGGAAACGAACGCCCGAACGTGTCCGGCGGACCAACCACCAGGGCCGGTCGAACCGATGACGGCTCCGCCGGGTAGGGCTCGCCGAAGTCCACCAGCCAGAGTTCGCTAATCGATGCCATCTGAAACCGAGGTGGTCTCGAACTCTCCGAGGTAGTCACGCCACGCGACGGGATCTCGCCGGAGCACCTCGAAGTCCCGGGTGACCTGGGCGGCGAAGCGCTTGCGGCGCAGTGCCTCAGCCGCTTCGTCGACGGTGTCGGTCAGCGAGTCGCCGGCGGCTTTGCTCATCTCGATCAACCGGGCGTGAGTTTCGGCTTTAACTCGAATTGTGGTCGTCCCCATGGGCTGAGTCTACATTTTGCATGCACGGATGACCACGACATTCACCCACCTGTTGCGGGCTGATGCGGGTGACAGAATCTGCCCATGGAGTCGACGCAGCGAAACATTTGCGTGTTCTGCGGGTCGAGACCCGGCGTTCCGGACGGCAGCGGTGGCCCTCGGTTCTGCGATCGTGGACGCCGGTCACCGGCTGGTGTTCGGGGGAGGCCACGTGGGCCTGATGGGCGTCGTGGCCGACGAGGTGTTGGCGCGTGACGGCGAGATCATCGGCGTGATGACCGAGCAACTCGTTGGCCTGGAAGTGGCCCACCAGGGGCTGACCGAGTTGGACGTCCAGCCCACGATGCATCGGCGCAAGGCCCGCATGGCCGAACTGGCGGACGGCGTGGTCGTCCTGACCGGTGGATTCGGCACGCTCGACGAGGCGTTCGAGTTGCTGACATGGAACCAGCTGGGACTCATCTCGGTGCCGATCGTGTTCCTCGACGTCGACGGGTTCTTCGCGCCGTTGTTCGACTTCATTGCGGGGTCGGCTGCGGCCGGGTTCATGAAGGACCACCACGGGACGCTGGCCCAGCACACCGACAATGCCGAGGCTGCCGTGCGTCTCGCCTCCCGCAACGCCCCCGCCTTCACACCCAAGTGGGTCGATCGCTAGCCGCCCCGCTCACGAGCCCTGTCGGGTGGTGCGAGCCAGGTAGGCGGACGGCGACGTCCCCAGGTGCCGACGGAAATCCCGCGTCAGGTGGGCCTGGTCTGAATAGCCAAGCTCGGCTGCGATCGCCGCCCAGCCTCGCCAGCCATTTTCGTCGTCGCTGGCCCGACGGGCCGCCTCGGCGGCTTCGATGATGCGCCAGCGGCGAATGACGAACGACGGGCCGGCCCCGACGTGAAAGTCGAAGAGGCGCTGAAGGGTGCGGACGCTGGCGCCGGCAGCGGAGGCCAACTGCTCAACCCGGCAGACGCTGCGGTCATGCTCGGCCAGCGCGGCGACCGCCACCACCTCCTGCGCCTCGGCGATCATCGCCGGATCCCGGCAGGCGATGAGGGATCCCAGCCCCTCCCGCAGCGCGTCGGTTCGTGGTTCGGTGTCATCGATCTTCGCCACCCGGGCAACCCGTCAACAAAGTTCAGCTCGGCATCGGCCGCCGTCTTCGCCGAAGCGTCGAGGAGCACGCCCAACCCGCCCACGGTCGTGCGTCGGCTGGGCCCACACCCTCTGCCGCTGGTTCCAACTCGACCTCCTCAAAGACACCGAGTTCGAACAAGCCCACCCCAAAAAGCTGAGGCGCTGCCGCTTCGGGACCCCAGCAATCCTCCGCGTCCGCAACCGGCAAACCTGGACGCTCTGGCCCAAACACTGGCCATGGAACCCGCACCTCCGCACCGCCGGACGACGCCTCCGCACCATGAACACCCCCACACCACTCCAGATCTGACCACCAGCCGCCCCGAGCAACCAGCCACCCGCCCGAACACCCGGCCGGGCTATCTCACCGACCCCACACACCAATCCGAACAACCGTCACCACACCGGACAGACGGCCGGCAACACCCGAGACCTGCCCCGAGCACCCCACCGCCCCCGGAGGCACTCCCTGTCACACCAAAACAGCCTTCAGACCGCCACCACCAGTGAAACGTGCCGGATCGAACTTAGAGCTCAGCCAGCTCGTCGAACACCTTCGAGTGATGGAGGTACGCAGTCTTGGCCTCGTCGACGAAGGCCTGCTGCTCCTCGGCCGACCACTCCAACGCATCCAGGTTGTCCCGATATCGCTGCTTCCAAGCGCCCGGGCCGACGATCTCCGGGAAATCGAAGACCGACGCTCCCCCGTCCGGGGTGAGACCATAGATCTCTCGGATGCGCTTGCCGACGAAGAACCCGCCCGACAGGTCGCCCAGGTACGTCCGGGTGGCGGGCAGGACGGTGGCCGGTGCCTGCGCATCTGACGCGTCCAGCTCAAGTTCGAGCCCAGTCCAAGTCGGTCTGGAGTCCCAGGCCGAGCACAGAGAGGATCTCGGTGACGCCGCCATCCAGGCTGACGTCGAGTCCTTGCTTTGCCCGAGGGTCACGCCCGCTTCGCCGCACCCCGCCACCAACAGGGCGGCACCCAGCACGATACCGACGAGCGTCGGCCTTCTCAGACCGGACCGGTTGGCTCGGCGGCTCATGGTGCCGACGCCCGTTGGTGGGAGCGCTCATCCCCGACCACCGCCCCGTCTACGACCGGTGGATGCCGGCGCCCGCCCCTCCGAGCAGCGCGACACCCCTGGCGGCGACGACTCCCCAACCCCAGCCACCCGAACCGCCGTCATCGGATGACACGGTGATCTTCGGTTCCTCGGAGCGTTCGGGTGCTGTCGTTGTCGTCGGCTTCACGCTGGTCGTCGTCGCCTTCGGCTTGGCCATGGTTGTGGACCCCGTCGGACACTCGGGCCCCACCCTGGCGGCGCTGAGAAGATGGTCGGCTTACATCGCCTGTCTACTCAATCAAACCCTTATGTCAGGTGCTCCTACTCCTTCAATTGCTGCGTCAGAGTCCGGACAAGCAGGGCCCACCCATTGAGGCGGGTGTTGACATCCGATGGAGCTGTTCCGGTCTGCCGTCGATGGCCCACTGAGGGATTGCCGGCCGCCACCGGTAGCGTGGGGCGCGTGTCAGGAGAGACCAACGATCCGGGCGAGGACGCCAACAGTCAACCTGGTTCACCCCGCGACGAGTCACGCTTCGCCCACCCCTCGATGGGCCATGCGCTCGACGAGGAGATCCTGTCCGGCGGCCGGGTCAACGCCGGCGACGTCCGGCGAGTGGGCGGCACGATCACCCGACCGGTCGGCCCCCACACCCCCGGCGTCCATGCCTTCCTCCGCCACCTGGAAGCCGAGGGATTTGAAGGGTCACCCCGGGCGCTCGGTGTCGACGACTTCGATCGGGAAGTACTGACCTATCTGCCCGGAGAGGTCAGCCAGGATTTCACTCCATCCTGGCTGGCCGACGATGACGTGCTCGAACGGGTGTGTCGTCTCCACCGGGACCTTCAACACGCCGCCGTTGGATTCACCTGGCCTGACGGCATTCCATCGGCAGTGCCGTACCTCGTCAAGGGTTGCGAAGGAACCCTCGTGTGCCACAACGATCTGTCGGTGGAGAACATAGTCATGTCGGGCACCACCCCGGTGGGCATCATCGACTTTGACTATGCAGCACCGGTCGACCGGCTCTTCGACTTGGCCTACGCCGCTCGCCACTGGGTGCCATTCCGCGCCACCGGCGGTCTCGATCCTGCCATTCAAGGCATCGATCAGATCGAGCGCTTTGCCCGCCTCGTCGACGTGCACCGTCTGACCCGCGCCGAACGGGCGCGTCTGGTCGCGATTGCCGGGTTACTCCTGGACCGGCTGCTCACCGTCATCAAGGAACGCGCCGATGCCGGCATCGGCGGGTTCGGCGCCATGTGGTCTGCCGGATATGCCGAGAGCAACCGGGCCGACCACCGGTGGCTCACCGAACATGCCCATCGCCTGATCGGCTGAGCAAGCGACCGCCGAAACGTCCGGCCGAAGGTCCACGCCGCTGTGGCCCTGTAGCCGCAATGGACGGCGCCTGTTCCCTTCCCGACCCCGAGCCTGGCCGCCAGCTACGAGGCCCGCACCTCTGGGTCCATGGCGCCATGAACATCAGGCAAGCAACGAAGCTGTGTCCCAGCCTCATCGAAGAGATCCAACGGCGCGGCCTCACGCTGCTGGGGTTCACCGACGCCAACCTGTCACCCGCCGACACGGTTCAACAGAACCTGCCGTTCAACGGTCGCTCCCAGGTGGAACTCGACCTCACCGTGGATGCCGTACGCGATCGCTACGGCTCAGGCTCGATCGGCCGGGCCACCCTGCTCGGTCGATCGAGCGGCCTTGAGGCGCCGATCCTCCCCGATCCGGGAGGAGCAGAACCCACCCGGCAGCACCGGCCGTGATGCCCGTGCCGGCCCGACGGCGACGCCCCAAGGGGGCCATGCCAAACTCGGGTCGTGCAGTCGACGGCGAAGAACATCTGCGTGTTCTGCGGATCGAGCACCGGCAACGATCCGTCCTACCTCCGCGCCGCAGCGGCCCTGGGTGAGGCGATCGCGCAGTGCGGCCATCGGCTGATCTTCGGCGGAGGTCACGTCGGGTTGATGGGGGTGGTGGCCGATGCAGTGATGCGTGGCGGCAGCGAAGCCATCGGCGTCATGACCGAGCAACTCGTCGAACGCGAGGTGGCTCACCAGGGCCTCACCGAACTGGATGTCCAGCCGACCATGCATCGACGCAAGGCCCGCATGGCCGAGCTGGCCGACGGCGTCGTCGTGCTCCCTGGCGGCTTCGGCACCCTCGATGAGGCGTTCGAGCTGTTGACGTGGAACCAGTTGGGGTTGGTGTCGGCTCCGGTGGTGTTCCTCGACGTCAACGAGTTTTTCAGGCCACTGTTCGAGTTCATCGCCCACTCGGCCGCCACCGGTTTTGTGAAGGCTCACCAAGAAGCGTTTGCCCAGCGCACCGACAACCCGGAGACCGCCGTCAGGCTGGCCACTGGCCATGCCCCCGGGCAACATCTCCAAGCGGATGGAAACCAGGTACCCCAGAGCTGACGGTAAGGACGGCGGGCAGAGCACATCAGCTACGCCTCCACCTCACACGGTGCGGGACATCTTCAAGCGGTGACCGCACGGGTACTCACCCTGGAACCTGGAGCGAACGCAGCCTGGCTGTGGCCGGGGCGCACAGGCCGTGGATCACCGTTTCTTGATGGCACCCGACGTCATGGTGATCACCGAGACCCGCACCACGTTCGCGGAACGAGGCGGCCACACGTTGTGGAGCGAGCCGCCCAGGACCACCCGCCACGACGCCGACGAGCGGACCGTACTGTTGTCGAGGCGTCCGTTCACGGAGGTCGACCGGGTGGGCGCACCGGGCCTGGAGGCTGCATTCACGCCCCTGAGCATCGTGACCGGCGGGACTCCGGAGGGAGCCGCCCGGCCGGGCATCGACCACATTGCGCTCAGCCGACACCTTCGCCCCGAACGGGTGTGGGGCAGGCCCAACGACGTCGCTGGACACCGCTTGTCAGACCACGACGGCTCCGGGGCGGACATCATCGCAGTCACGACATAGGGTCCGCCGAATGAACGCCGATGAGGTCAACACCATGCTCGCGGAGCACTTCCCGGGTGCGGGCGCCAACTGCGCCGAGCTTGGCGCCACCTACGCAGTCGCCTCAACCGAGCTTGGTGAGCTGTCGATCCGACCCGGCGGCTACGTATCGGGCCCCACCCAGTTCGCCATTGCTGATGCCGCCCTCTGGTACGTCACGTTCGTGGCCATTGGCCGGATCGAGCCGATGGCGCTCACCTCCGAGTTGTCGATCCGCTTCCTCCGCCCGGCCCAGGGCAAGCGCATCTGGGCACGGGCCGACCTGGCGACCGCCACCCGCCGATCGGTGGTCGGTTCGGTGTCGGTGTGGATGGACGACCACTCCGACCGTCCAACCGCCGTGGCCCAGGGAACCTACGTTTTGCCTCGCCCCGAGTAGACCATCGGCATGGACATCCCACCACTCGACCGTCTGCTGGCATGCGACGAGATCCGCAACCTGGTGGCCCGGTACGCCATCGCCACCGACGCCCGGGATCTCGACACGCTGGTCAGCCTGTTCGTGGACGACGTCAACGTCGGCCGTCTCGGCACCGGCCGTGATGCGCTGCGAGCCAGCTTCGATCAGGCCCTGCGGGGCATTGGTCGATCGTTCCTCTTCGTCGGCACGCAGACCATCGACCTGAGCGACGCCGACCACGCCACCGGGCAGGTGTACTGCAAGGCCGAGATCCAGGACGGCGACCGCTGGATCCACCAAGCCATCCTGTATGGAGACACCTACGAACGGCGGAACGGTCGCTGGTACTTCGTGCGCCGGATCCACGAGTTGTTCTACGGCGCCGAGGTGGGGGTGAACCCGCTGATGCTTCCTCCCGCCAACTGGCCAAAGAGTCACGACGGCCTGGGCACCCGCCCGGAGGCCTGGAACACCTGGCGCGAGTTCTGGTCTGACGGCTGACCGCACTCTATGGTTCAGATATATGGGACGATCAACGATCAGCGTCAAACTCCTCCTGATTCTGACCGTGGGGGGTGTCTGCCTGACCGGCTGCGGTCAGGCCACCTCGACGAGCACTGCCAAGGCTGCTGATTCGACCACCAACAACAGCACGACCACAGCACCAACCACGACTGCGATCCCAGCGCCCGCGACCGAGCCCCCTCCGCCGACCACACCCCCGACGGCCACCGCCCCGAAGCCGACCGCAGCGGCCGCGACCGAGCCCCCTCCGCCCACCACACCCCCGCCGGCAGCGCCAGAGCCTCCCAAGGCTCCCCAGGCAGGGCCGGAGTACTTCTTCGACTCCTACGGCTCGCGCTATGCCGCATTCAAATCGCCGAGCGGCGGAATCACCTGCGACATCCATAACGACGCCGCCGACTGCATCGTTGTTGAGAACTCCTGGAACGACATACCGCCAGACGAAGGCTGCGATGCAACGTGGGGATTGTCGGTCGCAGTGTCTGACGGCGAGGGGATTTTCACCTGCCGTGGAGACGCAACCGCACAAGGCCCGGTGCTCCCCTATGGGTACGAGATTGAATTCGGACCCTTCCTCTGCCACAGCAAGGAGACCGGGGTCACGTGCGATAACCAAGAGACCGGCCACGGTTTCAAGGTCAACCGGGCATCGTTCGACCTGTACTGACAATGATGCCCCAGACCCTTGGACGGCCATAAGGGGAGCGAAACCCAGCACCAGATGACCTCAGTCGAGGTCTGAGGGCCGGATCATCTCCGGGGACCACCCCTCCAGTACCGCCCCAGTCTCACCCCTCACAGAAATGCCAGGAGAACCGCGAGAACTGCCGTCGTTAGTGTGACTCAATGGCCTACGACGAGCAGCTCGCCGACCGAATCCGAGAGCTGGTTGAGGATGAGCCCGAGCTGACCGAGCGCAAGATGTTCGGGGGCCTGGCCTTTCTGGTCGGCGGCAATATGGCCGTGGCAGCCGGCGGAAAGGGCGCCATGATGGTTCGGGCGGGAGCCGAGCGCGCCGACGACCTACTCGACCAGCCAGGCGCAAGCATCGTCGTGATGCAGGACCGACCGATGACCGGCTGGATCGAGATCAAAACAGAGCACCTCGCCACCATCGATCGGCTCAGATTCTGGGTGGAGGTGGGCGTCGGCTTCGCCCGCACCCTCCCCGCCAAATAGCCCGCCCCGTGGGGGTTTGACCCTCAGCTGGTTGGGCGTAGTTGGTACTCCCGAATGACCTTCGGACCGAGACCGGTCACCAGGTTGCCCCATCGGCTCCAATGCATCCGCCATTCCAACACGAGCCGATGTGCCGTGCGTGGTAGTTCACCAGAATGAACGATCCGTCAAGGATTCGGACACGAGCTTCTGTTCCCCATAGACGGCGTGGAAGTGCGGCGAAGCACGGTCCTTTCAGCACATGTAGATGATGATCCCGTAGATCTCGCTCAAGCGCCGCTCAACGCCAACATATGCATGCGCTGGACAACGAGCCTTGAGGCTCCGCCGTCTCCGTTTTGGCTGAGCGGGAAGGCGAAGCCCAGCCGGCCGGTGGTGGCCGGCAAACTGGCGCCATGTCACGACGGCGGAAAGGTCAACGTAAGCAGGGCGGGCGCACCACTCCCAAAGGCGGGCGCCCCGGGTTCCGCCCCACCGGCGGCGGCCCGGCGGGACTCCCCTCGATTGGCGGCCCAGGCCCCTTCGACTCCGGCGCGCCGCCGTCGATCACCGGCCTGTTCGACCCGATCGCCTCCCTCTTCAGCCCAGACCGCGACGATCACCCGTCGGAGATCGAACGGATGGCGTGTGAGTTGGTCGGGCTGACACAGTCGATCGCCGCCGACCAACCGTTGCCCGGTGGGCCCGATTCGTCGCGCCCCAGCAGGATCACCGGCATGGCGCCCCCGGGTGACGCCGAGGACATGTTGACCTCGGCGGCTCTGGCCCTTGCCGAGAGCCAGCAGTTCCGGCCCGAGGCGCGTTACGTCGACTGCCTCCGGCCGATTCTCCCCTTCTGCGCCTCGTCGGCCCGCGCGGAGTTGACACGGCGGATCGACCGGCTGGAATCGAAGATCGGCGCGCCATTGTGGGCCGATGCCGTGTGGAACGCCACAGCCATCGGTGGCTGGCACGGCTGGGATGACCTCGGCGACCTCTCCACCATCGGTGTCGAGCTGCGCTGGCCGGGCGGCTGGTCCGACCAGGTGCTGTTCGCCAGCATCATCGTTCAGGAGGGGCCATTTGTTCAGGAGTTCCTGGTAACCACGATCGATGCGTACCGCCGCGTGTTTACGCCCGGCACCCCCTGGCAACCTGGCCCGAACGATCCGCCCTGCCGTGCGGACGTGATCCGCCACCTCGAATCGATCGACGTCGCCGAGGCGGCGGGGCTCATCTGCCACGCCATGGACATCACCGACCTCATGGTCGACGCTCCCGTCGCCGACGACTCCTACCTGTACACGCCGCTGGCCCGCCAGATCCTCGGCGGCGTGCCCTCGGTCGAACCTCCGGAGCCCGAGCCGGCCACGCACAACGAGCGGGAAGAGCTGATCAAGGACTTTCTCAACGCCGACGGCGTCGCGGAACAGTTGGGATACACCGACGACCCCGAACTGGCGCAGGAGGTCGGGGAGTTTTGCGAGCTCTTCATCGACTACGCCGAGCGGTACGCCGGAGGCGACATCCACCGCTGGTCCCCCATGGTGGTGGAGGGGTTTCTTCACTTCTACGGACAGAAGGTGATCGCCGACGACGCCACCGACGAAATACTCAAGCCGGTGCTCTCCACGTGGATCGGATATTGCCACCGGCTGAAGGGGTGGGCGCAGTCGGTTACCGACGCGGCTCTCGCAGCCCTCGACGAGCATTACGGGTCTGCAGTCGGCCACAACGGCGACGACCTCGATAACCCCATGCTCCAGATGATCCGGATGGCAGCGGAGCGGGGCCTCGACCTGGACGACCCGGAGGCGATCCAACAGTTGGTCGGCGACTGGGACGACCGGCAGGCCTGGACCACAGACCTCGTGTGGCCCGCAAAGGGCGCCGCCCCCATGATGTGGGATCACGTGCCCGATCAGGCGGTGGAACAGTGCCAGGCGGTGTTGGCGATCGCCGAACCGGTGCTGACCCGGCTGTTCACCCCCGACCATCTCACCTCGGCCAGGCGCATGACGATGGACCTGGCCGGTACACACACCCAGCAGTTCCTTCGGGGGCGACCCGACGTCTGGGCGGCCGCGATCACCTACGCGGTGGCGCAGGTGCACAGCGCCTTCGACTCGATGTCCCGACTGTTCGGCTTTGGCAAAAAGCTCACCCCACAACAGCTGATTGACGCGTTCCCTACCGTGTCCAAGGCGGCGATGACCAGCAAGGCCACCATGGTGCGTGACTGGTTGGACGCCGACGGCAGGGGCCGACGTCGCTACAACCGGGTGGCGGCATCCGCCGGCCCGTACCCGTTTCCCGAACACTGAGGACGACCCGGCACATCGACATCGCGATCGAGCCCGACATTGCTGCCGTGGAGATCCTGGTCGAAGAGTTCGATCCAACCCGGTTCCACGTCGGCGACACCCTCCGACGGCCAGTTGGCGGAAATGGTGGCGATTCTTGAGGCTCCGCGAGCGACGCTCGACGACGAGCACCTGGCCTGGTGGCCCCAGAAGTTGGGCGTGGACGAACTCCTTCAGCGGGGCTCGAAATCTCGCAGAGTAACCAACACCTCGACGCCCGGCGCCATGGCGGCGTGGCGTGGGGCTCGTCGTTCTGGTCGGTTCTGCGACAGCATGGGGTGATGATCGACCCTGGCTCCACGCCCGCCCCCGAGATGAATCCGGCGGGCACCACCGGTCCCCCCAACCAGACCGAACGAGACCGGGTGGCTGTCGAGAACATCGAGGTGGAGAAGGCAGAGTCGGTCACCGTCACGTTCGCCGATGGCGAGGTGGCGGTGTTTGGCTTGGAGGACCTGCGCCGAGCCTGCCCGTGTGCAGGATGCCGCAGCCGACGCGATCAGGGGCTGGAGGCATGGCCGGAGCCCCGCAGCCCCAGACCACTGCTCATCACCGATGCCGCGCTGCACGGAGCCTGGGCGCTGACGTTCACCTGGAACGACGGCCACTCGGCCGGGATCTATCCGTTCACCTCGCTGCGGCGCTGGTATGACGGCGAGCCGACCTATCTCCCCGACTCCGGTCTCGGTGGGTCCCCCAAGGGCCAACCGGACGAGTAGGCAGCCTTCAATAGCGCCGATCGTGCGAATGCGCGCGAACCTCGCGGTGCACACTGCCACTCGAAGCTAGGATTCGCACAACGATGAACGGCGGTTCAAGGTGGCTTTAACGAGCGGAAATGGCGACGACATGCCCTCCGGAACCATCCTGTGACCCGAACGCGCCGGTTGGGCGCAACGCTTGCGACCACGCTGTTGGCCTTGGTCGCCCTGTCGCTGGGCAACCCCCCGGCCGGCGCCCAGCCGGACGGGGTCGAGGTCACGGTGCAACCCGGGCCGGCCGGCGTGGTGCCCACAGCCCCGCGTCTACCCGTGCGGGTCACCCTCCGGTCGGAGTCATCCCGCACTGTCAACCTTGAAGTGACCACTTCGACCGGCAGCCAGTTCTACCGGGTGGAGCTGAACTCCGGTGCACCGACACAGACCAACGCAGTCATGCCTCGCCCGTCGGGACGCATCGAGGCCACCGTCCGGACGCTCGACGGGGATCGCCTCGGGTCGGGCGAGTTTCTGTTGGACCCGAAGAACGAACGGGCCAACGTCGTTGGCATCGGCACCTCGATCTCCGGCGGGAACAAGCCGCGGAACGTACCGTCGATTGCCAAGATCGACGAGGCCACCCTCATCCCGCTGGACTCAGAACTGCTCGACGTCCCAGGCGCGTTGGACGCGTTGGGCGCCCTGGTGCTCGGTCCCGGCGACGTCGAACGCCTGAGCGACGACCAGCAACGGCGGGTCTCGGCCTGGGTGGCGAGGGGCGGCAACCTGGCGCTGGACCAGGCCCGCACCGACCCGCTGCCAGTGCTTGGCACAGCGGCCGAGGCGGGAGACCGCACGGCCGTGGGCACGGGGTGGGTGCGTTTTACCAATGGGCTGGGGGCGAAGGGTGACTGGTCGCAGGTGGTGGAACCGGCCGTCGCCGCCGATGGGCAGCCGGGCCAGGAGCAGTTCATCGACGACCTGGGCTTCGGACCCGACGGGATGTGGAACGACATGCTGGGAGGCGTCGGTTTCCTCCAGGTCAGCTACCTCCCGGCGTGGGTCATCGGCCTGGCGGTACTGGTCACCGCGTTGTTGGTGGGACCGGTCCTGTGGTGGGCGCTGCGGTCTCGAAAGCGGCGGCGCCTGATGTGGCTGGCCGCACCGACCATGTCGCTCGTCGTCGCCGGAGCGCTGCTGTTGGCAGGTCGCGGGGCCCTGGCCGATGCGTCCACCACGGCCATCGGCTCGGCCGTGTCAACCGAATGGGGCACCAGCGGCATGCTGGCTCTGGGCACCACCCCCGACGACTCGGAGTTGGTGCTCGGCGACCAGGGAGAGGTGTGGGCGTCCAAACCACGGGCGGTTATGACCGGCAGTGGCACCGACCGGCGCGCCGAGCAACCATTGGGCACGAACGACTTCGGCTACGCGGGCATCGGCACGGTGTCGGTTGATGACGGCGCCGCGGTGTCGCTGAATGCCGTGGACCGCCCGGACGGGAAGGTCGACGTGTCGGTGACCAACCACACTGCGGGCCCGCTCGTCGACGTGAACATCGGCGGCTTTTCTCGGCAACGGGGGTTCGGCGATGTAGCGGCGGGTGCCACCGAGAAGATGGAGTTCGAGGCCACCGAGGATCTCAATCCGTTGACGGAGGTCTTCCCGTCGAGCAACGTCGACGGCGGGTGCGTGGACATGTTTTGCACCGGCCTCCCCCCAGGCGATCAGTTCGGTCAGGGCGGCGTGAAGCCCGTGGCGGCGCGTGGTCGCATCACCGTCTCCGGCACGCTGAACGCCCCGTTGAACGTGGGCGGCAACTCTCACAAAACGTCGCTGTACGTCACCGTCAGCGCGCCGGTGGTTCCACCCAAGAACGACCCAACAGCGGGCGCGGGGACCAGCATCAAGGTGGAGACCGTCGGCGAGCCGCTCATCGACCCGAATGCGATCATCGACGCGACCGGCCTCGAAGACGACAGCGGCCTCCCCGTCGACGATTTCGACGAAGGCGGTGGGGCCCCTCCGGTTGGTCTTGACGGGCTTCCGAGCGCCGAACCTCCGGCCGACATGCCAACACCAAGCCCTGCCACGGTGGTGGGAGCGGCTCAATCCGATCCGACCTCAGAACCACTGCCGACCTTCGTTCGGATCTCGTCGCCGCTCGATCTGCCGGCGGCCGTGTGCGCCGCGCACACCGTGATCGACGACGCCCAGCTGTGGACCGGCGCCACGTGGGAGCCACTCCCCATGAAGGACGGACGGTTCAACGACAAGCGCTTCGCCGAGCCCAACGAGGCCCAGCGCTACAGGCTTCCCGCCATCAAGGCCGGAGACGCTGTGTTCCTGCGCTTCACGTCCAACCTGGCCGCCAACCCGGCGGCCGCGCTCAACTGCTCGGAGGCGCCTTGACCGCTGCCGAGAGCTCTCCCACCCCCACGATGATTCCCGGACCATCTGGGCCGGAGACCGACGACGCTGCGGTGGTGACGTCACGTCTCACCAAGGCCTACGGCAAGAACACCGCCCTCAGCGAGGTTTCCGTGGTGGTACCCACCGGCTCGGTATGTGCCCTGATCGGCCCCAACGGCGCCGGCAAGTCCACGCTGATGTCCATCGTGGCCACCCTGCTGAAACCCACCTACGGCACGGCGACTGTGTTCGGCCGGTCGACCACCAAACCAGCTGAGATTCGGCCGCTGATCGGTTATGTGCCCGACGTGCTGGGCACCTACGCCGGTTTGACGGTCACCGAATACCTGCGGTTTTTTGCCGACGCCTACCGCATCCCCCGGGATGACCAGCAGGCGATCGTCGATGGTCTGCTGGAGTTGGTGGACCTGGAAACCAAGCGGGACAGCGACGTCAACACGCTGTCCCGAGGCATGAAACAGCGCATCGCCCTGGCCAGGGCACTGGTTCATCAACCCAAGCTGCTGATCCTGGACGAGCCCGCATCCGGGCTTGACCCGCGGGCCCGAGTTGAGCTGAAAGACATCCTGTTGCACCTGCAGACGATGGGCACCACGGTGCTGATCAGCTCGCACATCCTCGGCGAGCTCGAGGCGATGTGCTCCCACGCCATCATCCTGGAGCGCGGACATCTGGTCGGTTTTGAAGACCTGGGTGCACCGGCCGAGCGTGCCGTGGTGGTGACCTTCACCGGCGGTGGGACCGAGACGTTCACCGTCGCCGACGAGGACGCTCAGGTGGAACTGGTACGAAAGCTGGTCGCCGACGGCCGCCCGGTGGTGTCGGTGTCTGAAGGCGTCACCGGCCTTGAGGAGCGATTCCTCGCCCTCACCCGAGGAGACCTGAACTGATGCAGCCACCACGTGTTGGGCCAACCCGAACCCCGGCTCCTGGCGGGAGTGTGAACACGTGAACGCGCCCTCGCTCTTCTCGAACCCACTGGTACGACTGGAGTTCATGCGGCGCTTTCGGGGCGGCCTGGCGGCGTGGGGCATTCCCCTCATGGTGTTCCTGCCCGGCGTCGCCGTGGTCATCGCCTATCTGGCGGGCACCTCCAACCAGCAGAACGACCTGATGGATCAGGGCTTCGGTGGAGCCGGAGCCATGATGGCCGACGGCATCAGCGTCAACCAGGTGGACAACTTCGGTGAGCCGATGTTTTTCGCGTTGATGGTGACGGCGCTACTGGCGTTGATGGTGCTCGTGCCCGCGGTACTGGGCGGATCGATCGCCAGCGAGCGAGACGCCCAGACGCTGCAACCCTTGCAGTTGACGTCGCTGCGCCCCTCGGACATCGTGGCCGGAAAGCTGGTGTCCTCGCTGGCCTACCTGCTGTTGTTGCTGACATGCCTGGCACCGGCGATGACCATCCCGTTTCTGGTGGGTGGCGTGACGCTGTCCGGAGTGCTCAAGTCGTTTGGCCTGCTGTTTTTGGTGTGCGTGGAGCTGGCGGCGATGGCGTTGGCGATCAGTGCCGCGCTGCGACGGTCCGTCAGCGCCATCATCACCTCGTTGCTCGCCACCGGATTTCTCATGGTGGGCCCGTTCGTCATGATGGGTGTCGCGTTCATGGTTGGATCCCGCAACCTTGGCTTCCAGGGTGACCGCAGCGTGTTGCGCCTGCTGGGGTCGTTCTCACCGGTGTCGCTCTTTTCGTGGGTGGGCACCGTGGGATCGGTGGACACCGGCGGGTTCGCCGGCACCTCGGGACGCGTGTGGTCGCTGGTGTGGTGGGCCGTGATCACGTTCGGGTCGTTGTTGATCGCCCGTCGTTCGGTGACCGCCCCGACCGTCAGGGACCGATGACGCCCGAGCAGTTGCTGGGTGCCGCCCGCCGGCGGCTGCGTGGGATCATCGCCGGGCGGGCCGTCGTCCGGCTCGCCTGGGTGGCGGCGCTCTGCACGCTGGCCGGGGTGCTGACAGCCCGCTGGGTGGCGTGGCAGCCGATTGAGTTGCTGGCCCTGCTGGTGCCCGTGGTGGTGCTGGCGGCCTGGGTCGCCTGGGCGGCGACCCGTCCGATGCCCGAGGCCGCCGTTGCCCACGTGGCCGATCACGGCCTGGGCAGCCACGACGCCCTGGCCGCCTACCTCGAATTCGCAGAGGGTTCACCGCAGTTCAGCGAGCGGATTTCCGAGCGGGCCTCGAGGGTGGCCGGGTCGGCCGAGCTGAAGCGCGCGGTGCCGGCGAGCCTCATCGGTCCCCGACACGAGGTGGGGCGGTACCTCGGCGTCGCCGGGCTGACCGTGCTGTGTGCGGCCGGGCTGGCATTCCTCGACAATCCTCAGGATTCGGCCCGGGAGCAGCGCCGACGGGAGACGGCTGCGGTGGAGCGCGCCCAGGACGACCTGGAGGCCGCAGCCGACAAGCTGGGCGACGATGCTGCGGCAGCCGACAAGCTGAATGCCCTGGCCCAGGACCTTGACGGCCTCGATGCTGCAGCTGCCACCGAGGCGCTGGCCGACGCCGAAGCCAAGCTGCAGACCGACGCCGGAGCAAACCTCGACTCGGCGCTGGCCGCGACGGCCGGGCTGGACGCCTCGCTGGCCGCCCGCCCGTTGCCCGGAGCCCAAAAGCCTGGTGACGGGGCCCCGCCCGGTGAGACGCCGAGCGATGCTGCCGGCCGGCTGGCGGAATCGGCCGGCTCGTTGGCCTCGCTCAACGCAGACCAGAAGGCCGAGCTGGCGAAGCGGCTGGAAGACCTGGCGGCCACGCAGGCAGCCGGGGCGCCCGAGGTGGCCGAGGCCATGAAAGCGGCGGAGGAGGCCGTCAAGGCGGACGACCCCGGCGCCGCCGCGACGTTGGAGGCTGCGGCTGCGGCTCAGGCGGCACAGGCCAAGTCGGTGGGTCAACGTGGCGAGGCCCGGCAGGCCGCCGGTGCCACCGGAGCGGCGCGGGCCGATGTGGCTTCGGCCGCCAACCCCAGCGCCAACTCCGGTGATGCCCGCGCACAGGCGGCACCCGGCGAGGACCAAGGCAAGGGCCAAGGCAAGGGCCAAGGCAAGGGCCAAGGCCAAGGCCAAGGCAAGGGAGGCGCCGGCAAGGGCGCCGGCGCGGACGGCAGCCCGTCCGGCACGGTGGGCGCCGGCAAGCGCAACGGCGGCGGTTCAGGCAAGGGCGGGAAGGGCCGGCCGGGTGATGCAGGCCAGGGCCTGGGCACCGACGCCAACAAGGTCGAGGCCACAGTCTCCGACGTCTTTGCCCCCGAACCGTCCGGATCGAGCGATGCCGAGGGTGCCCAGCAGGGCAACGGCGGCGACCTCGACCAGGACGTCGGCAAGGGCCAGGCACCCTCCCAACGAGGCGCGGCCCGGCTGCCGCTGAGCGACGCGGTTGCCCGCTACAACGACGCGGCCACCCGGGCCCTCGACGACCCACAGCTGCCGCCCGCCTCCCGTCAGGTGATGGCCGACTATTTCGAACAGCTCTCGGGGTCGCCGACGATCCCCTCCAACTAAGAGGAACGCCAGATGGATCCCGATCACTTCGCCCACGTCGCCAAACTGTTGCACGAGCAAATCGGCACGGTGATCGTCGGCCAGAAGGAGCTGGTGCATCAGGCGATGTTGTGCCTGTTCACCGAGGGCCACCTGCTGATCGAGGGCGTTCCCGGCCTGGGTAAGACCCAGCTGGTGACCGTGCTGGCCAAGGTGGTCGGCCTGGATTGGAGGCGCATCCAGTTCACCCCCGACCTGATGCCCGCCGACATCGTGGGCACCCAGGTGCTGATCAGCGATCGGGCCGGCGGACGGTCGTTCGAGTACCAGCCGGGTCCGGTGTTCACCAGCCTGCTGCTGGCCGACGAGATCAACCGTGCCACGCCCAAGACCCAGTCTGCCTTGCTGGAGGCCATGCAGGAACGTCACGTCACCGCGGGCGGCGAGACCCGGCCGTTACCCCGCCCGTTTTTGGTGCTGGCGACGCAGAACCCGATCGAGCAGGAGGGCACCTATCCCCTCCCCGAGGCACAACTCGACCGCTTCATGTTGAAGGCCCAGGTGGGCATGCCGCCCGCCGAGGAACTGGCGGCGATCATCGAGCGCACCACCGGCGACTCGCCGCCCCAGGCGCAGGCGGTGACCGACACCGACGAGGTCCGTTCGATGATCGAGCTCACCCGTGCTGTGCCGGTGCCCTCCCACGTGGTGCGCTACGCCGCCGAGCTGGTGACCGCCACCCACCCCGGTGTGGGCACGCCCGACCTGGTCACACAGTACGTGCGGGCGGGGTCGAGCCCCCGCGGCGCCCAGGCGTTGATCCTGGCCGCCAAGGCCACCGCGTTGATGGACGGCCGCCCGTCGGTATCGATCGACGACGTGTCCGCCGTGGCCCGCCCGGCGCTGCGCCACCGCCTGGCCATGGGGTTCGAATCCGTCATCGACTCGATCGACCCCGACATCGTGGTCGACGCGGTGGTCCAGTCGGTGCCCACGGGGGAGATCTAACCCCCGTGGCGACCGCCGCCGCCCCGTTGGTGCTCGCCCCCGACGAACTGGCGCGGGTCGAGCGCCTGGCGATGCACCTCGACCGGCCGGTGAGCGACGGGTTCGCCGGCGCGCACCGGTCGCGCCGGCGGGGCCGGTCGCTCGACTTCGCCGACTGGCGGGAGTACCAACCCGGCGACGACCCACGATCGATCGACCAGCAGGCGTGGGCCCGGCTCGACCAGGTGTTGATCCGCCTCTACGAGGCCGACGTGGACCTCAGCGTGCAACTGGTGATCGACACGTCGGCCTCGATGAAGTTGGGCGACAAGTTCGCCCAGGCGCTGCGCACTGGCGCCGCCATCGCAGCGATGGCCCTGGTGCGCAACGAGTCGGTCAGCGTTGCCACCCTGGCCGACCGCACGCCCCGCCGCTACCGGGGCCGCGGCGCCATCCCCCTGCTGCTGCGGACGATGGCGGGATGGACCCCGGCCGGACCCACTCCCCTGGCCGAGCTGGCCCGACATCTGATGGTGATGCCCCGGCGGGCAGGCCTGCTGGTGGTGATCTCCGACTTTCTCACTCCCGATTGGTCCGCCGCCCTCGACCAGTTGACCGCCCGCCGGGAGCAGCTGATCGCCATCGGCGTCTCCTCCGTCGAGGACGATCACCCCGACCTGGCCGGCGAGGTACAGCTGGTTGATGTCGAGACCGGCCATCGGGTGGATGTGGACGTCAACCCCCGGCAGGTGGCGGCATTCACCCAGCGGCGGCTGGATCGGCGGGCGGCGCTGGAGCGTCACGTGCTGCGCAACGACGGCCGATGGGTGCACGTCGACGCCGCCGACGACCTGCTCGGCGCCGTGATCCCGGCCCTGATGGGCACCGGGGTGGCCCGATGAGGGTACCGGTGCTGTCGCTCCCCTTCCGTGGAGTCATGCTGAGCGTCGGTACCGCAGAGGTTTCGCAGTGAGCTTTGCCAACCCGGCGGGATGGTGGCTGGCCACCCTGGTGATCCCGATCATCGCCCTGCACATCCTGAAGGCCCAGCGCACGCAGGTGGAGGTGGCCTCCACCCTGGAATGGGAGTCGATCGACCGGCCGGTAGCCGCCGCCAGGCCCTGGCAGCGGCTGCGCTGGTCGATCCCGCTGCTGCTGCAACTACTGGCGGTGGCGCTGCTGGCCGCCGCCCTGGCCGGACCCGCCCTGAACACCGGCCGAACGTCGGCCGAACATGTCGTCATCATGGTGGACACGTCGTCCTCGATGGGCGGCACCGACGGCAGCCCGACCCGCGTGGACGAGGCTCGCGGCCAGGTGTCCAAGGTGGTCGACGGGCTGGGGGCAACCACCCGGGTGTCGCTGATCTCCACCGGTGCACCCGCTCAGATCCTCGCCGGCGAGACTCCGGCGACCGACATCGGCGGTCGCCTGGACGCCATCAGGGCATCCGAAGGCGGTTTTGACGCCGCTGCCACCGGGTCGCTGGCCACCAGTCTGGAGCGTCCCGACCAGTCCGTGGAGCACGTGCTGATCTCCGACGGGGGCCTCGACGACTCGGCGATCCGGCAGCTACCGGCAGGCACCCGTCTGGTCGGGGTGGGGCGATCGGACGTGAACGTCGGCGTCACCAACGTGGTCGTCACGCCCCGGGGCGCCTCGCTGCATGTGCAGGCGACGCTGACCAACTCGGGCGACCGGGACGCCACACGGGTGGCCCGCTTCGACGTCGATGGGCGCACCCGGGGCACCACCTCCACCAAGGTGACCAAACGGGGCAGCGTCGAGACGGCGCTGGACGTCCCGGTCGGCAAACGCATCGAGGTGCTGCTCGATGGCGACGATGTGTTGCGTCTCGACGATCACGCGTATGCGGCCGGACCATCGGAATCGTCGCTCGACGTACTGGTGGTCGGGGCAGCCAACCCGTTCGTCGACGCCCTGCTGTCGTCCAACCCGCAGGTGAAGGCCACGCGGACCAGCCCGGAGAAGTTTGCAGCGGCCACCGCTGCTGCCGGTGCCGACCCCAAGGCCGGGGGCCCGCTGGCCGGGATCGACCTGGCGGTGTTCGACCAGGCGCCGGTACCCGCCAACATCGCCGTGCCCTACCTGGCCATCGCCCCGCCCGGCGGCACACAAGCGGTCCGCGTCGGCGACACCGTCAAGGACCCGGTGCCAACCCTGATTCGTAGCGACGTCGACCTGCTGGCCGACCTCGACCTGCGGGGCCTGGCATTCGCCTCGGCCCAGCGCATCGACGCCCCGGCCGCCTCCACCCTGATCGCCGCCGAGGGTGCACCGCTGCTGGTCCAGGGCCGCGACGCCAACGTCGGGTTCGTGTATCTCGCCGCCCCGCTTTCGCAGACCAACCTGGGACTTCTGCCCGCCTTCCCGGTGCTGGGCGACCGCGTCATCGCCACCCTGGGTCGCACCGACCTGGTGGGCGGCGACCTACACGTCGGGGACGCACTCAACCTGGCCGTGGGCGCCGACGCGGTGGTGACCTCACCGTCGGGCAGCGAGACCACCGTGCGGCCTGGCAACCCGGCGCCGATGGTGGATCGCACCGGTTTCTGGACGGTGCGCACCGAGGACCAGGGCGAGCGCACCGTGGTGGTCAATGCCGACCCGGTCGAGACCCAGGTGGCCCCGACCGACCAGTTGGCGATCCCCGGCATCCGAGGCGACCGGGGCGGCGAGGGCGAGCCGGTCACGAAGTCGCTCGTCGGAGCGTTGATCCTGACGGCGCTCCTGGTGATCGCCGTGGAATGGTTGATCGGTCGACGTCGACGTGGCGTTCCACAGCGCCAGTGGCGCCGCTCGGAATACCTGCGCATCGCCATTGTGGTGCTGTTGTTGGCGGCACTCTGGGCGCCATCGTTCCACCGCTCGTCCGACGCGGTGGCAACGGTGTTCGTCGTCGACACCTCCGACTCGCTGGCAGCCAGCCGGGACGACGTCGTTGGCACCGTGCGGGAGGCCCTGGCCAAACAACCGTCGGGATCGGTGGCGGGCGTCGTGGTAGTCGGCGCCCAGGCCCGGGTGGACGCTGCGGTGAAGGCCGACCTGGCTTGGGGCGCGCCCCGCACCGAGGTAGATGGTTCGGCTACCGACCTGGCATCGGGCCTGCGGGTCGCCGGGGCGATGGCCCCGCCCGACCATGCCCGGCGCATCGTGGTGATCTCCGACGGACGCCAGACCACCGGCGAGGACCTCGGCATCGAGACCGCCCGCCTGAAGCGGGCCGAGGTGGCAGTCGACTCGGTGGAGATCGACCCGGCGTTCGGCGCCGATGTGTCGGTCGTGTCGGTCGACGTGCCGTCACGGGCCCGGGCCACCGACCAGCTCACGATCGACGTCAACGTCAACGTCACCGTGGCACAGCAGGCCAACGTCACGCTGCTGCGCGACGGCAAGGAGGTCGACTCCAAGCTTTCCGACCTGTCGGCGGGAAACTCGTTGGTCAGCTTCACGCAACCGGCCGGCGACGAGGCCAACATCGAATGGACCGCCCGGGTGGCCGGGCCCAACAACGGCGTGTTCGAGAACGACGAGTCCCGGGCGTCCACCCGGGTGGAGGGGCGGCCGTCGGTGCTGCTGGTGGAGGGCTCCCCCGGCGGCGCCAACACCCTGGCAGCTGCACTCAACGCGGCCGGAACGGCCACCAAGGTGACACCCCCTGAACAGCTCGGTGGCCTGTCCGACCTCGCCGGTGTGGACGCGGTCGTGCTGGTCAACGTGGCTGCCAAGCGACTGAGCAGCGAGCAGACCGATGCGATCAGCTCCTCCGTTCGCCAGTTGGGCACCGGACTGCTGGTGATGGGCGGCACGTCGAGCTACGGCGCAGGCGATTACCTGGGCAGCCGCCTGGAGGAGTTGCTGCCGGTGACGTCGGAGGCCAAGGATCCCAAGCGGCGCTCCAAGGTGGCGCAGGTGTTCGCCGTGGACGTGTCCGGATCGATGGGCGCCTGCCACTGCGCCGACGACGCTGACGGCAGCAACTCTCGCCTGGAGGGAGGTGTCACCAAAACCGACATCGCCCGCGACTCGGCGGTTCGATCGTTGGAGGCGTTCAAGCCGGAGGACGAGGTCGGCGTGCTGGCGCTGGACGACCGGCAGCGATGGCTGCTCGACCTCGGCCCGGTGGGTGACGGGACCAAGGCCAAGAAGCAGATGAACGACATCACGCACTCCGAGCAGCTCACCAACCTCGACCCCAGCCTGACCATGTCGGCAGAGCGACTGCGAAACTCCGATGCCTCGCTGCGCCACATCGTGCTGTTCACCGACGGCTTCACCGATACCACCAAGCTGCGGGCCCTGGCCGCTCAGGCCAAGCAGCTCCGCGACGAGGGCATCACCGTGTCGGTGATGGGCACGGGCGAGGGTGCCGCCGAGGCGCTGCGTGGCATCGCCGACGCCGGGGGCGGCCGCTACTACGCCGGACGCGACCTGAAGGAGCTGCCCGACCTGCTGTTGGAGGAGACCAAGGTGGTGGCCCGCCGGCTGATCGTGGAGGGCAACTTTCTTCCCGAGATCTCCTCCAATGCCCCGGTGGTCGCCAACCTCACGTCGGCCCCGCCCATCAGCGGGTACCTGGCCACCACGCCCCGACCGAGCGCCACCCAACACCTCCGCATCGGCGACGAGAAGGACCCGTTGCTGGCCACCTGGCGGGTGGGACTGGGCCAGGTGTCCTCATGGACGTCGGACTCCGGTGAGCGCTGGTCCAGCGCGTGGAAAGGGTGGGACGGTTCCAGCCGGTTCTACTCCGACGTGATTCGCGCCATCCTTCCCGCCCCCGCCGGATCGGCCCAGATGCGCTTCGACGGCGCCTCGGCCACCATCGAGGCCGCCTTCGACGAGCCGGTGCCCGATGGCGCCACCGTGACCGCTCAGGTGGTCGACCCCGCCGGGAAGGAGCAAGCCGTCACGATGGTGCGCAACGACGACCGCACGTTCACCGGCACCGCCGAGACTGGCGCCGCCGGCACCTACGGCGTTGGTGTCACGGCCGCTGCCAACGGCACAACCAACGGGAAGAGCGACGCCGCCATCTCCACCACCGCCGAGTTGGGCTACTCACGCGAGTATCTGTCCCAAGGCGCCGACACCGAGACGCTGAAGTCGCTGTCCACCCAAACCGGCGGACGCGGACTCATCCGGGCCACCCAGGCGTTCGACGCCGACGGCCTTACCCCCGGGAACCACCGGGTCGATCTGCGGCGCCGGCTGCTGCTGGCCGCCGCGCTGCTGTGGCCGATGACGATCGCCATGTCCCGTCTGCGTCGATCCGGCGCCGCAACCGTCGTGGAGTCGCTGCGTCAGCGCACCGGCCTGGACGAAGTCACCTCGTTCATCACCGCCCGCCGAGCCAAGGGGGCAGTGCCTCCGGCGGCCACCGCCAATCCGGGCCCACCCAGACCCGATCCAATGAGTCCCGGCGCTCCAGCCAAGTCACCACCGCCCGCTGCGCCGTCTGACCGCGCCGTGGCGCCGCCCCGTCCGGAGGCCAAACCGAAGGCACCGAAACCTCAGGCCGGCTCCGGGTCCGACTCGACCCTCGACTCGCTGCTGGCCGCCAAGCGCCGCCGCCGGGATCACAACTGACTCAGGAGTCTTCAGTGAGGAGAGATGCCAAATGGGCGGCTGCCGGCGGAGTCCCCAGACACTGAGCCCTCCCACCTGGTGCTGCCGGTCTGCGGTCACCTACTGAGGTCGATATACGTCACTTCGGTGCTGAATGATCGCGACCCTGACTCGACGTTCCTCGTCATCAATCTCGTAGATGACCCGGAAGTCGCCGCGGCGGGCGCTGTAGGAACCCTCCAAGTCGAATCGGAGTGGCTTACCAACCCGGTGGGGATTGTCCAACAAGCCACCATGGACGAACCCCACACATGCAGCCACGACCTTCTCAGGAAGTCGATTGAGTGACCGCTTGGCGCGGGGGGACCACTCCACCTCAAATCGACGCTCACTCATTCAGGCGTGACCTGAGCGAGAACCTCTTCGTGGGTGAGCACTTCGCCCCGGCCAGCGGCAAGTTCGGCACGGCCTTCCCGAATTTCGTCCATCAGCTGCTGATCGCTCATGATCTCTAAGGTCTCCTCCAGCGACTCAAGGTCCTCAACACTCAGCATTACGACTGCGGGTCGGCCATGCTTCGTGACGACGACGCGCCCATGCTCCCGTTCCAGCTGGTCCACGACTTCGGAGAGCCGGTTCTTCACGTCCGCTAGAGCAAGGTGTTCCTGAGCCATCATGGCCATAAGTATGGCCATATTTGAGCGAGGGTTCAACCCGTTCTCCGGATCGAATGAGGCTTCATCGCTGAAGCGCTGGCCACAAGCCCGGCTGCGTAGCACCGGTGGCGAGTCGTTGGTCAGGGATGAGCGAGGCCCGCATGGAACACGTCGGGGCTGTGCGTGACTCAGCGGTCGCGCCGAAACCCTGGCTGCCCTGTTGCCTGGGACATCCTCGACTGTCAGAGTTCCGACGAAGGCTGAGCCGTTGAGCCGCGACGACCCGAAACCAAAGGCGTACGCGCCCTTCGTGTCAGTGCGCTGATACCAGGTTGCTCACCATCATTTGGACCATCGCCTTCCGTCCGACGCCGACGGAGGGCGGTCGCTGCGGTGACCGCCAGGCCGGTCGCCGCGAGTAGGCCGCCGGCCCACACCTGACCCAGGCCTGGGTGCCGACGCACCTCCAAGCCCACCCGATCGTCGTCGATGTAGGCGGCCACCACCTCGGTCTCTCCTCGCCAGTCCAGCGTTCGGCTTGGCCGGGCACGGGTTCGGTCGAGGTCGGGATACCGGTCGATGCGCGACCGATAGGTCGAACCGCCAAGGGTCACCGTCACCTCGACGCGCTGCAGGTCCAGCCGATCGTCGCTCACCCGTGGGCTGCCCACCCTGACCCGCTCCCCACGGAGTTCGGTCTGCCCATCAACCGGTACCACGGCGAACTCGCGCCAGTCCCCCAGCGACGCGATCACGCCTACCGCGAATACAACCACACCCACGTGGGCCAGCACCATGCCAACCCGTCGGGGGGCACGCCAGCCGTACGCCATCAGCCCCACCAGCAGCGTCATACCCGCCGGGATCATCAACCGACCGACCAACCCGCCATCCAACGCCACTCGGCCGGCGTTCGCCCCCGACGGGCCCGCCCCCAGCCACCCGGCTCCCAACGACATCGCAGCCAGTTCGCCGGTGACCACCACCATCACCACCCACATCGCGGCAGCACCCACGATCATCCCCACTTGGCGTCGAGCGAGATCGCCCGGTGCAACCTCATGCTCGAACCCGGGTGTGGACCCGTGCCCCCGGGCACGGTTGGCCACCCCGGTTTCGGTGTCGGACAACACCGCCCGCAAGGTCAGCCCCAACACGGCGACTCCGGCTAGGCCGATGAACACTGCGGGGCCCGCGTTCGAAGCGAAGGCGTGCACCGAAGAGGCAAGGCCGGATCGCGCCGCCGCCACGCCAAGCAGCACCAACCCGGCGGCCGCCTGCACCCAGCGGCGCCGAGCTACGACCGAGGAGGCGTGCAGCGAGGCGATCAGCGCCGCCAACGGTGCCAAAGCGGTGTTCTCTACCGGATCCCAGGCCCACCATCCGCCCCAGCCCAACTCGTCATGAGCCCACCAGGCCCCAATCAGCGTGGCGAGCACCAGTAGTGCCGCCGCACCCGCCACTGGCGCCCGGCCAGGCCACTGCCTCCGCCCGTTGTTGGCGCCCAAGGTGGCCCAGAGCGCGGCGAAGATCACGGAGGCCTGGGCCAAGTACAGCAGCGGCGGGTGAATCAACATCGCCGGGTGCTCCAAAACCGGGGACAGCCCGCTGCCGTTGACCGGAACAGCCGTAGCCAGTCGGAACGGGTTGGCGAAGACCGCCAGAACGATCGCCCCAACGACGCTGACCAGCCCGGCCAACCTGGCGGCCAAGTCGCGGCCCACCCAATCGGGCCCGGGACGAGACTGCCGTTCCTGGGCGGCAGGTCGGTCCCGAGTTGCCGGGCCGCCACGCGGGGATGCAAGCACGACAGCGGTGACCATCAGGGTCATCCACAGGAGGAGCGAGCCGGACGGGCCCGCCCAGGCACCGGCGCCGCGCAGCCACGATGGCAGTTCGGCGCGTGAGTACGCCGCCACCTCGGCCAGACCAAGATCGAGGGCCACAAACCGGGTGATGAGGTAGGCCGTCGCCAGCCACCAGACGGTCACCATCACCAGGCGGGCAGCGCGAAGATCGGTGCGCCACGCCGACACGGCACCGGCCACCGCTGCCATGCCCAGCAGGCCGAGCGCCACGACGTTCACGTTGAGAGCGTAGGGCCGATCAGGTCACGACCAGCACCGGCCAGGATCGGCATCCCGAGGCACCAAACTTGCTGAGGACGCGACAGCACGCGCCCATCGACCGGCTTGAGGGCAACACAGCGATCGCACCCAAGGTGGATCTGGGTGTGATCGCTGTGACCCGGTCCGCAGTGATCACACCCAGATGTGGCATGGGTGCGATCACTGCGAGGTTCGACTGAGGCGAGGCCGGGCTGGGACGCCCGCTCCGGTGCCGAACGGCTTAGGAGTCCCGTCGACCGCCGCCGCGATCGTCGCGACCTTTGTACCCGCCACGATCGGGACGATCGCCACCGCCACCGCGGCCCTGGTAGCCACCACGGGAGTCGCCACCGCCGCCGCGGCCCTGGTAGCCACCACGGGAGTCGCCACCGCCGCCGCGACCCTGGTAGCCGCCGCGGTCAGGACGGTCGCCACCCCGGTCATCGCGACCACCACCTCGGCCCTGGTACCCGCCTCCGCCCGAGCGGCCGCCGCTGTCGTCACCGCGGCGGTCCTCCCACTCATCGGAGCCCGCCTTGTCGAAGCGCACCGTCGGGGTCTCGCCCCTGATGGTGGTGGCCCGCAGCGCGGTGATCACCTCGCGTGCGTTGCGGTCGGGCACCTCCACGATGGTGAAGTTGGGAGCGACGTTGATCTTGCCGATATCGGGGCCGTCCACGCGTGTCTCGTTGGCGATAGCACCCACCAGGTCGCCCGGTCGCACCCCTTGGTTCTTTCCCACGCCGACGAAGATGCGGGCCATGTCGCCATCCGGCTTGCCCCGTGAAGCGCCCCGATCATCTCGGCCGCGGTCATCACGGCCACGCGGGCCACCGCGTTCTCCTCGCTCGTCGGCGCGCGATCCCCTGTAGCTGCGCTCGCCGGACCCACGCTCGCCCGAACCTCGGGAATCGCGGTCACGGCCACGGGGGCCATCGCCCCGCTGGTTGCGGCCGCCCTGATCGCGCTTGACCTTGGTGCCGCGAGCGGCGACGTCGGGGATCTCTTGGTCGTCAGCGACCACCCCGCTGACCTCCTGCACCAGCTTGAGCGCCGCAAGGAGCACCAGGCGCTCGGAGTAGTCGGCCTCAAGAGCCTCCACCACCGGAGCAAACGCCTCCAGCTCGGGGGTGTCAAGCTCGCTGCCTTCCAGCCCGGTTTCGACCCCGGCGTTCTCCAGGGTTGACCGCAGCGTCTGCGCCAGTTGCTCCAACTGACGGGACCGGCGCTGGGCGGCGCTGGGCACCTTGGCCATCTCCATGCGGCGCCCGGTGAGGCGCTCAATATTGTCCAGCTGGCGGCGCTCGCGGGGCTCGGACAGCGTAATGGCCACACCCTCGCGGCCGGCACGACCGACGCGGCCGATGCGGTGCACGTACGTCTCCGGTGCCGACGGCACGTCGTAGTTGACGACGTGGGTGAGGTGGTCGACATCGAGACCACGAGCGGCCACGTCGGTGGCCACCAACAGGTCGGCGATTCCACCGCGCAGGCGGCCCATCACCTTGTCGCGCTCCTGCTGGTTCAGACCGCCGTGCAGAGCCTCGGCCCGGTAGCCACGGCCGTTCATCGTCTCGGTCAGCTGGTCAACCTCCACACGGGTTCGGCAGAACACCAGCGCCGCCTCGGGCGACTCGACGTCGAGAATCCGGCCGAGCGCAGCCGCCTTGTGTGCCCGGTGCACCACGTACACCCGCTGCGACACCAGCGGGGCCCCGCTCTCCGAAGGTGCGGCATCGCCGATGCTGATGCGCACCGGGTTACTGAGGTGACGTCCAGCCAGACCCTTGATGCGAGCCGGCACGGTCGCCGAGAACAACACCGTCTGGCGGTTGCCGGCGCTGCCGCCCAGCAACTCGTCGAGGTCGTCGGCGAAACCCATGTCGAGCATCTCGTCGGCCTCGTCGAGCACCACCATCTTGAGGTCATCAAGCGCAAGGGAACCGCGATGCAGGTGATCGACCGCTCGGCCGGGCGTCGCCACCACCACGTCGATGCCACGGTTCAGACGCGACAGCTGCCGCCCGATGGGCTGGCCCCCGTAGACCGGCAGCACTCGCACACCCAGACCACGGCCGTACTTGTAGATCGCCTCGGATACCTGCACCGCCAGCTCGCGGGTGGGGCACAACACCAAGGCCTGCGGCGTCTTGCGGGCCCCATCGGACAGGTCGATGCGGCTGAGGATCGGCAGGGCGAACGCTGCAGTCTTGCCGGTACCTGTGGCCGCCTGACCGATCAGGTCGTTGCCGGCCATGATGGGGGGGATCGCCTCCGCCTGAATCGGGGTGGGTTCCTCGTAGCCGAGTTCGCTCAGCGACTTGAGGAGTTCCCGAGGAAGATCGAGGGCCTCGAAGCCCGTCAGCTCGGGCTCGGGCTCGGGCTCGGGCTCGGCGGCAACCTCGGGCTCAGGTTCGGGCGCAGCCTCCAGCTCGGGCTCAGCCTCTGGTTCGGGCTGCACTACCGCTTCGGGCTCGGCGGCAACCTCGGGCTCGGGCTCGGGCTCCACTACCGCTTCGGGCTCGGCGGCAACCTCGGGCTCGGGCTCCACTACCGCTTCGAGCTCAGCCTCCGGCTCGGTAATCGGTTCGGGTTCGGGGTTGGGGTCCGCGGTCAGCACCAACTGCCGCTGGCCGGCGGGCTCGGGCTCGGGCGGGGCGGGCTCGACCGGAGCCGATTCGACCGGAGTCGGCTCAGTCGCCTCGGCGACCTCGGCATCCGGGTCGACGGCAGCATCATGTCCGGCGGTTTCGGGGGTCACAGGATCGTTCAACACAGCTCTCTCCATACGGGGCGACGAGCAGCGGCATCGCCCCAACGGCGAGAGGTGGCTCGGTTCGCGTGAGCGACCATGATAACCGCCCGTCATGACTTGACGCGAGGCGGGCCCCGGCTGCTTCGTTCACCCTCCGGTAACGTGCGCACCCATGAGCCATCCCGTGGAACTCGAAGAACTCGCCGTTGCACTGGATCGATACGGCAACCATGCCTTCCTGTTAACCACGAGCGACGACCTACGGCCACACATCAGCCACGTCACCCTGGAGCTGTCCAACGGAGCGCTGACCTGTGCGGCAGGCCGGACAACCGGTGCCAACGCCACCGCTCGTTCGAACGTCAGCCTGCTGTGGCCTGCGCCGACCGAGGGCGAATTCAGCCTGATCGTCGACGGCGATGCAACGTTGCACGGAGAGACCCTGCGTGTCGCCCCCACCGGCGCCATCCGCCACCGCCCGGCATCCAACCCGGACTGCACCGTTGACTGCGAGCCCCTCGCCAATGGATAAGGGCACGACCCAGCCGATCGAAAGCGAAGACGAGCGGCTGACCCCTCGGTGGCTACGCCGCTCGTCCGCCTGGGCGTGGCAACTTGGGCTGTTGTTGTTGGGCATGATCGCCGTGTACTGGCTGGTCACACACTTCCTGGTGGTCACGTTGCCCTTGATGACGGTGGCGGTGCTGTCCACGCTGACCATTCCGCCGCGCGACGCGCTGGTACGCCGCGGCATGAAGCCCAGCATCGCGGCGTCAATCGTGGTGCTGGGATCGATCGCAGTACTCATGCTGGGCGTCGCAGCATTGGCGCCCAGCTTTGCCAACCAGTTGGGCGATCTGGGCCCCAAGATGGAAGACGGCTACGAGTCGGTCCTGGACTGGGTGGAATCGGGACCGATCGGCTACGACCGCGACGAGCTCAAAGACTTTGGATCGCGCCTGGGCGACTCACTGAGCTCGGGCAATACCGGCGTGGTGGAAAGCGTGGTCAAGGGTGCCTCGACCGCATTTGAGTTCTTCGCCGGGCTTGCCCTGTTGGTGGTCGTGCTGTTCTTCGTGACGAAGGACTCCGAGGATCTGATGGCCTGGGCGGACGATCGGTTACCGGCGAGCTACCGCTCGACCGCCACGGCGTTGGGATCGAGGGCGTGGACCGCACTGTCGGGTTATGTGCGGGGCACCGCAACCATTGCGCTCATCGATGCCCTCGGCATCGGCCTGGCTCTGCTGGTGCTTGGCGTCCCCCTGGTGATCCCGCTGACCATGCTGGTGTTTCTCGGCGGATTCCTCCCGGTGATCGGCGCCACGGTGGCCGGCCTCGTGGCGGTTCTGGTGGCACTCGCCGATGGCGGCCCCTTGACCGCCCTGTTGGTGCTGGCCGCGGTGATCGCCGTGCAGCAGTTGGAGGGCCACATCCTGCAGCCGGTGATCATGCGCCGGGCCGTGTCGCTTCATCCAATCGTGATTCTGGTGGCCCTCGCCACCGGGTCGGCGATGCTGGGCATCGTCGGCGCGTTCCTGTCGGTTCCCGCGGCTGCGGTGATCTCGGCGGTTGGAAACGAGCTGCGGCTGCGTTCCGAACGCAATCTGTTGTCGGACGACACCCGCACCGATGCGCCGCCGGAACCACTCGGCGGTCCTGGCAAGGCCGAGGTGCCCCTGGCCGAGGTTTGCGCTGACGGCGCCAACGAGCCCACGGACGACGCGGCGGACGAGCCCGGGTGACCTGCCGGGCTACCCACTGAACCCTCGGCTACGGGCCAACCCTGCCAGGTTGCTCAGGCCAGGTTGCTCAGGGCGGCGGCTTCTCAGCCCGCAGCGGAAAGCAAACGATCGGCGAGGAAGTCCAACACCCGGTCGAGCGCATCCCTGGTGGGGTGGCCCGGCTCATCGACGAGGTGCTCGGTGAGCACCGAGTGCGCGCCGTGATCGATGCCGTACGGGTTGCCTTTCGACGAGTCGATCTCGATCCCAATGAAGTTGTCGCCCAAGAGCTTCTTCATCGCGTCGAAGCGACGCTTTGGCACCAGAGGATCGTCGGTGAAGCGGGCCGCCATGACGCACACTCCGGCGTCGGCCCGGGCCTTCACGGCAAGACGATCCTGTGGGCTGAGGTGAAGGCCCGCCCGCCGCTTCCTGCCGAACCCCAGCGGCAGCGACGGCTGGCTGAGCACCGGTGCGACGACCGATTCCTCCACCATCATGCCCAACGCAAACCCACCGGTGAAACACATGCCCACGGCGCCCACACCGGGCCCGCCGCAACGCTCGTGCTCGGCAGCAGCCAGCGCACGCAACCACGATGAGATCGGTGCGGTTCGCTTGGCGGCGAAGGCGGCGAACTCGGAGGCCACACACGCCTTGGTCACCGACTTGGTGATGTAGCCGGGGCTGGGTGCTCGGCCCGGGTCACCGAACAACACGGGCAACGTCACCGAACAGCCAAGCTCACGAACACGTCGAGCGAAGTCGGCCACGAGCGGCGTGATGCCTGGTATCTCGGCCATCACGATGCAGTTGGGCCCCTCCCCGCTGCGGTACACCTCCCGGGTGACGCCCTCATCGGTAAACGGGCTTCTGTCGAAGTCGTAGAGCGGGTCGTTTGACGATGCCATGCCTGCCAGTCTGCCAGGCACTCCGCCAGATTGGGCGTTACCATGCCGACCTCTTGACCAAACGGTCAAGTTCTTGCCGACAGGTACCAGTTGGAGCGCTCATGACCACCGCAACCGGCCCGCTCCAAAACCTGAATCTGCTCGATCCTGAGTTGTACCAAACCGATCCACAGGCTTTGTGGGCCGAACTGCTGGCCACCGATGAACTCGCTCGGGATGTCAACGGGCTGTGGGTGGTGGCGCAGCACGCTCACCTGAGGGAGGCCGAGCGACGAAACGAGGACTTCACGTCCGGGCCCGGGTACCGCTCACTGTTATCGCCGGGCGAGAACAACATGATCGCCCTCGATGACCCCGAGCACCTGCGCCAACGCCATCTGGTGTCGAGCCGATTCACCCCCAAAGCCGTGCGCAGGCACGAGGACTGGCTGCGGGCCACCATCGGCGAACTGCTCGATGCGGCGCTGACCGGCGGGACGGACGGCCGGGGTGACCTTGAGGTGATCGACGAGTTGGCGTCGCAGCTGCCGTGCCGCCTCACCGCCCGGCTGCTGGGCTTTCCCGAGGAGTCCTGGCGGGACATCAAGGAGTGGTCCGAGGCACTGATGCGTATCGACGCCGTCGAACACGACCAGGTCGCCGCACAGGACCTGTTCAACGCCATCGTGGCCTTCAACGGGGTGCTCCAGCCGCTGGCGAAGCAGCGCAGAACGCAACCGGCGGACGACCTGGTGTCGGTGTGGGCCAACGCCGACATCGACGGCTTCACCTACGACAGCATTCGTTTGTACCACGAGGTGGGTCTGTTCATCGCCGGTGGCGCCGAGACCACCCGCACCGCCATCAGTCACGGCCTGAGAACGTTCTGCGATCACCCCGACCAGTGGAACCACCTGGCAGCGCATCCCGAGGCCATACCCACCGCCGTCGAGGAGGTGATCCGCTGGGTGTCTCCGCTCAACAACTTCTTCCGAAACGCTGCCGCCGACACCAGCCTGGCCGGGGCCGATCTGGCCGAGGGCGACCGCCTCATCCTGCTCTATCCGGCAGCCAACCGAGACCCACGCGTGTTCGACGACCCCAACCGTTTTGATACGACCCGGTCGCCCAACCCCCACCTCGGATTTGGTCAGGGCACCCACTTCTGTATCGGCGCCAACCTGGCCCGCTACGAGCTGGCGATTCTGTTTGAGGAGCTGACCAAACGGATCACCGGTCTCTCCCCGGTAACCGAGCCGGATGTGGAACCCAACATTTTTGCCCGTGCGGTCCGGTCGTTTCATCTGGGGTTCACATTGAGGTAGGTCCGGTTACGGTCGTTCGCTACCCGGCGATGGCGCCGTACAACGCCAGCCCGGCGCTGATGGCCACCATGACCAGGACCAGGGAGCGAAAACGTGACTCGGGGACTCGCTCATGGATCCGGTCGCCCAGCCAGTAACCCACGGGCAACGCAGGCAGGCTGACCAGTGCGGCGGCCAACACCACCCGGTCAAACTGACCCGCCCCGGCGAACAAGACCAGCGACACGAAGTTGATCACAACGATCACCGTCGCCGACGTGGCCCGAAACGCCGCCTTTGCCAACCCACGCCCCTGCAACAAGATCACCACCGGCGGGCCGCTGACACCAACCGACGTCTTGAACATGCCGGAAACGAACCCCACGCCCACGTCGGTCGGGGAGTTTGGCCGGTGAAGCTGGATACCGAGCGCGAGTACCCCCGCCGACGCCAGCACCGCCACGCCGATCAGCACCTGGAGCGGCTTGGCGTCGAGCTTGCTGAGCGCCACCAACCCCACCGGCATACCCAGCAGCGCCCCTCCGAGGAGCCGGCCACCGATGCCCCGCTCGATGTCGCCGCGACTCTGCCAGGCCACCGTGCCGTTGCTTCCGACGCTCATGACCGCCGACAACACCACGGCCTCCTTCGGGCCGATCACCAAGGCCATCAGCGGCACCGTCAGCAGCGAAAACCCAAACCCGGCCGCGGCGTTGAGCGTGGAGCCCAGCACGACGCCCAGCGCCAGCGCCACGAACCCGACGACGCTGGGCATCACTCAGGCTCCGGTTGGTTCAGCCCGGGGTGACAGGATCAGCCCTCCCACGCCGCGTCGACGACGTCATGGACATCGAAGATCGGCCGGCACAGTTCGTTGAGGTCCATGGTGTTGGGTGCATCGCTGCGCCACTCGCTCCACTCCGGGCCGTCCGGCAGCGTCGCCGTGCCGGACTTGGCGAAGGCCACCCATGCGCCGTGCACCGCGTTGGACAACACCTGCGGGGCGTCCGGGCCCACCAGCACGTCAATGCCGGGCGCGTGGGCCAGATCGAACACGAACGGCAATTCCATGGCATGCGCCGCACCCAACATGCCGCCCATCGACGGGCTCTGCCACGAAAACCGGTAGGCGAAGGTGGCTCCGTGGCCTTCCTGAGCGGCCAACACCTGGGCGGCCGGACGACGAAACAGCAGGTCGGTAAACGCGAAGTTCAGCAGGTCCTTGGCCGAAGCGTCCGGGTTGACCGTTCGATAGGCACTGGCCAAGGGCGCACCGTTGCCGCTCACCAACTCGAGCCGTCGCTCCAATGCCGCGTCGTCGATGGCCGAGGCGTCCATGAGCGCAAACAGGTTCCACTCCTCGGCGTTGTACCCCACCAAAACGTCGATGCCGGTGGCCGAGCCGTTTGCAATGGTGGCCAGCGGGTCGTGGGGAACCAGGTCGCCGTCGGTCACGGGCCGGAACGGCAGAAAGGTCAGCGGGTCACCTCCCGCCTCGATCGTTGCCTCCACGTCTTCGAAGCGTTCCATGAGCACCTTCGACTGGACCCCAAGCAGTTCCTCGACGGACAGCGCCACCAACCCGGCCACGTCGTCCACACCCGAACCGGCCAGGTACTGGGCCGCCAACGTGTGGGCCGCGTCGGGATCGGAGGCTGCGTTCACGCCACCGGATTCGCAGATCGCCCGATGGAACAGACCGCTCACGGCATCGGAGGCCAACAGCAGGCTGACCGACATCGAGCCGGCCGACTCGCCAAACACGGTGACGTTGGCGGGGTCTCCTCCAAACGTCGCAATGTTGTCGCGCACCCATTCGAGCGCTGCGATCTGGTCGCGCAAACCGTTGTTACCGCTGCCCGCGTAGCCCGGATCGATGGCGCCCAGTTCCATGAAACCCAGCTCACCCAAGCGGTAGTTGAGGCTGACCAGCACCACACCGTCGCGGGCGAAGGCCTCTCCGTTGTAGATGGGCGACGAGCCCGAGCCGATCTGAAAGCCACCGCCGTGGATCCACACCATCACCGGCGCCGACCCGGCAACGTCCGGGGTCCAGACGTTGAGGTACAGGCAGTCCTCACCCTGCGCCTCCGGTTGGGCGCCGGTGATCGCATCCATCATCGACGGGTTTTGCGGGGCGATGGGCCCGAACTCGGCGGCATCGCGGACACCGTCCCAACCCGTCGGAGGCGCCGGCGGCCGAAAGCGAAGCGCTCCCACCGGGGGCGCCGCATAGGGGATACCGAGAAACTTCGTTCCGTGATCGGTGGCGCTGCCCCGGAGGACGCCCTGCTCAGTGCTGACTTCTGTCATCGATACTCCCCAAAATGGTCGTGCCATCGGATCGCCAGGGTCATCGGGCGATCAAGGTGGCAAGTCTGCCACGATGATGCACCGTCTTTGTCAGGCCTCGCCGATTGTGCCCGGTCGGGCCTCGCTCCTGCTCAGTTGGGCTGCGCCGGGCGGATGCCGTGGTAGGGGCTGCCCGCCCCCTCCCACTGGCCGTACAGGTCGAAGAATGGCTGACCAAACGGGTCGTCACCCACCAGTGGCATCGCCGCTCGACGAATGGTGAAGTCGAACGGAGCCAGCGCGCCGGCGCGTGCGAAGCGTTGTGAGGCACCCTCGTCGTCACCCAAATCCCGCAGGTGCACGGCGAGACGAAACCACAGCCGGGCAGCCTCCTCATCGGCGCTGAGATCACCAATCGTCGCTGGATCCACCGCCAGTTCCTCGGGAACGTCACCCCTGGTCACCCAGCCGCGGATCGCATCGAGCGCCGGACCCGATTTCATGCCGTGAAAGTCGGTGAACAGATCGTTGGAGAACGCAACCCAGTTGGGCACCACGATGCGGTCGGCCTCGTCCACCCACACCACGGTGGGCACGTTGGACACGGCCAGCGTTTCGCTGAGCACGTGATGACGGTCCAACAAGACGGGTAGGTCGATGTCGGTCGCGAACTCGGCCACGTCTTCGGCCGAGTCGTCGAGGGCCACGGCGACGAACACCACGTTGTCGTCACCCAGTTCGTTCTGCAGTGCCTGCCAACCTGGCAGGTCGTATCGACAGCCTCACCAACTGGCAAAGACCACCAACACCTTCTTCTTGTTTGCCCACGTCGACGAAGGCGTCGGCGTGCCGCCCAGGTCGGGCAGTTCGAAGGGCGGCAGCTGGGCTCCTTGCAACGCAAGCGCGCGCTGCGAACGCTGCTCGCCCATCACCACGGCCTGCGCCTCGGCATCGATGATGACCGGCGCATCGAGCGCCGCTGCCACGCCGTGTGGCCCCACGCGCCCGTTGGCCCCGACGCCGGAGCGGTTGGGTACACACAGATCGCCCCGGCAGAACCCGGACTCGTTCAACTCCCAGCCGGTGGCCTGGCGCAACGCCGCCAGGTCCAGCTCGGGCGAACCATCGACCCAGGTGGCGTCCACCACCGACGTCCCACTCGGTGAAATGAACGTGGTGGCAACCATGTGCGCTCCCGGATCGGCGTCATCGGACCCTACCTGCCGCCTCCAGGCTGAGGCACCCGCCACCTTGAGGGGCGCGCCGCTCCGATACGGTCGCCGGCGTGGCAAAGGCAGCAACCTTCCGGGCAAACGTCGGCATCGTGGTGGCTCGCAGCGACGGACGTGTGGCGTGGTTCGAACGGACCGATCACCCCGACAGTTGGCAGTTTCCTCAGGGCGGCATCAACCGCAACGAGCGCCCCGAGGCTGCGGCCCGCCGGGAACTGGCCGAGGAGACCGCTTTGGGTGAGGGGCAGGTGGAGTGGGTGAGCGAACTGGACGAGTGGCTGCCGTATGCGTTTCCCGGCACCAACCCCGGAAGCCACCTGGGCCAGATCCAACGCTGGTTTTTGGCCCGAACGATCGGCGATGCCGAGCCCGACCTGGAGGCTGCGGTCGATGCCGAGTTTGCGTCGTGGCGATGGGCCGAACCCGATGCGCTGGTCGACCGGGTGGTCTACTTCAAGGCCTCCGTGTACCGGCGGGTCGTCCACTGGGTTTCCGCCGAGTTGGGGTAGCCGGAGGGTGCCGCCGCAATCAGCCCGATGGGTCGAGTCCCGCCCTGTCCACCTGGAAGAAGGGTTGCGCTAGATTCCATCGCCGCCTTCGACCGAAGGCAGGTCCCACAGCGGCGGTGCCGCCAACAACGAAAGGGGTTGCCTTGCAACTCGCAGCCGAGTTCGGAACCGGTCAGGTCCTCTGGTCCATCATCTGGTTCTTCCTGTTTTTCATCTGGATCATGCTCATCTTCCAGATCTTCGGTGACATCATCCGCAGTGACAAGTCCGGGGTCGCCAAGGCTCTGTGGTCGGTGCTGATCATCTTCCTGCCCTATCTCGGGGTTTTCGCCTACCTGATCTTCAACGGATCGGGCATGGCCCAACGCCAGGTCAAGGCGGCCGAGGACAACCAGGAGGCGATGCAGGCCTACATCCGTGACGCCGCCGGTACGAGCGGAACCGGTGGAACCGCCGAGGAGTTGACCAAGTTGGCCGACCTGCACAACAGCGGCAAGCTCGACGACGCCGAGTTCGCCGCTGCGAAGGCGAAGCTGATCCACGGCTGAGTCCCCTCGCCTGAGGGTTGAAGGTTTCACGCTTCGACGGGCCCGGACGCAACTGCGTTCGGGCCCGTCGAAGTTCCGGCCCCGATGGTGACGGCGCCCGATCAACCACACATTTGGCTACGGTGCTGACGTGCGCATTCAGGTAACCAACGACGACGGCATCTCCTCTGAGGGCCTTCAAGAACTGGTGCGGCATCTGGCCGACACCGATCACGAGATCGTGGTGATCGCCCCCGACAGCGATTGGAGCGGCGCCGGCACGTCGCTGGCCAACTCCAGTGACAGCTACGTGAACCTGGGGGAGATCCGATCCGAACGGGTGACCATCGACGGAGCCGAGCACGTCGAGGCCTACGCCGTGGCCGGTGCCCCCGCCTACACGGTGGTGGTGGCCCGGCTCGGCGCTTTCGGGCCGCCACCCGACCTGATCGTGTCGGGAATCAATGCCGGGGCCAACACCGGTCGGGCCGTCCTGCACTCGGGCACGGTTGGCGCCGCGCTGGCGGGGCAGAACTTTGGGCTGTCGGGATTGGCGGTCAGCGCCGCCGAGACCGCCGACGACCACCCCTGGTACTGGTCGACCGCCGCGGCGTTGGCGGTGGAGATGTTGGACCTGCTGATCGAAGCGCCCAGCCGCACCGTGTTGAACCTGAACGCGCCGGCGTGCGACCTGGACGACTGCCACGGTGTGCGCTGGGCCCGCCTTGCCCCGTTTGGCACCATGCGTGCAGCGATCACCACCGACGACAACGACCGGCAACAGTTCGAGCTGCGACCCAGCGACGCGGTACCGCCCCCGGATACCGACGTGGCGCTGTTGCTGGAGGGTTTCGCCACCATCACCACGGTGGTCGGGGTCACCGAGGCATGGGCCGACGACTCACTCGACGTGCAGATCGACACCGACGACCTGGTGCCCAGCGTTCGGCCGGGTGCCGACCTGCAGCCGGTACACCGGGTTCCCGACGCTTCGGCGCCCCACACGCTGCGGCGCCCCGAGAACGTCGACGATCCAACCCGGGCCGAGGTGTCCTGACCACATCGGCACATCCGCCGACATCCAACAAGGGGACCAACCATGACCACAGCATCCGTACCCACGGAGCAGGGCCGCCGCCGATTCGAAGACAAGGTGGTGTTCATCACCGGCGCCGCCCGGGGACAGGGCCGCGAGGCCGCAGTCCGCTTTGCCGCCGAAGGCGCCAACGTCATCGGCGTCGACCTGGCCGCCCAGCTCGAATCGATCCCCTACCCGATGGCCACCCCCGAGGACCTTGCCACCACGGTGGCCCAGGTGGAGCAGGTGGGGGGCGCCATGGTTTCCCGAGTCGCCGACGTGCGGGACCTGGCGGCGTTGGAGGGCGCTGTCGCCGAGGGACTCGAACGGTTCGGACGCCTTGACATGGTGGTGGCCAACGCCGGGGTGATGGCCACCTCGCTGTTCACCGAACTGTCGGAAGCGGCCTGGGACGAGATCGTCGGCACCAACCTGACCGGCGTCTGGAAGACCGTGCGTGCGGCCGCCCCCGCCATCATCGAGGCCGACCGGGGCGGCTCGGTCGTGGTGACCTCGTCGATCGCCGGGCTGAAAGGCATGTGGGTGTCGGCGCCCTACGTCGCCTCGAAGCACGGCGTGACCGGTCTGATGAAGACGATGGCGCTCGAACTGTCGCCAAACAACATTCGGGTCAACAGTGTTCACCCGTCGTCGGTGCGCACGCCGATGATCGAGAACGAGTACTTCACGGGCGTGATGCGCGGTGACCTCGAAAACCCAACGTTCGAGGACGTGGCCGACGTGCTCAACCCCATGCAGGCATTGGATCTACCGTGGTTGGAATCGGCCGACATCGCCAACGCTGTGCTGTGGCTGTGCAGCGATGAGGCGCGTGGTATCACCGGCGTCAGCCTGCCGGTCGACGGCGGCAACCTGTTGTTGTAAAGGCGCTCGAACCAGGGCGCCCATCGGCATCGCTACGCCATAAACACCTTGGCATCATCGACCCGAAAGAAGATCCGGGCGATCACGCCGAACACCACCGAGAACACCAGGAGCATTCCCACCGACGACGTCACGTCGCCCACACCTCCGCCGCCGATGATCACCGCCTGGTATCCCTTCATGGCCCAGTAGCTGGGCACCGCCGGCGCGATGGCCTGTGCCCAGCCCGGCAGGGTCGCCAAGGGTGTCAGCGCCCCACCCAGGCCGCCCATCAGTATCGTGCCCACGTTGACGATCGAGTTCAGTTGCATCACGGTGCGACACACTGCGGCCAGCGCAAGGCCCAGCATGGTGAGGCACACCGCCAGTGCCAACGACACGGGGATGAGCGCCCATACCGACCCCTGCACGGTCAGGCCGTACAGCGGTGCGCCCACGCCGAACAAGACCGTCAGTTGCAGCACCGACGACAGCACCGGCGTCAGGATCTTGCCCGCCAGGATCTCAGAGGTTGACGCCGGCGAGGCCCGCAACCGCACCCAGGTGTGCCAGCCATGCTCGCGAAAGATCACAAACCCGACGTTCCCCACGAGAAAGAACGAGAACGTCACCGCGGTGCCGGGCACCACCTGTTCGGAGCCGTTGGCGTTGGGCACCCCCAGCTGGGCCATCGCCGGGGCGAACGCCCCCTTGAGGAAGGCCATGGCAACCAGGGGCATCAGCACCATGATGATGAGGAAGCTCGGGTCGGCCTTCACCATGCGAAGATCCTGCAGGGTGACCGCCCAGATCCGGCCCAAGGAGCCACGGCCGGCAACGGCGGCGCCGGGCCGCTCCGTTCGGCCGCGAACCACCCCGGGTGTTGTCACGTCGCCGGCCGGGTTGACGTGCTCGGTCATGGTCGTTCCTTCTCAGGCACCGGCCCCGAGCCTGAGGTGACCCCTTCGGCGGCCCCGACGACCTCGCCCACTTCGATGCCCTCGACGTCGTAGCGACGTCCGGTCAGCGCCAGAAACAGGCTCTCCAGGTTGGGCCGGAGCAACTCCACCGATTCCAGACGCGCCACGTCGTCCCCGAGGGCGGCCATGACCCCAGGCAACTCGCCGGCGGGATTGGGGGTGGAGACAACCAGCACCGTCCCCTGCCGGACGCACTCCAGACCGCCAACCGATGCAGGCGCCTCACCGTCGAAGCGCAGTTCGATGGCGGCTTCGGCCTGCCCGGCGATCAACTGGGTGGGGTCACCCCGAGCGATCACCCGGCCTTCGTCGAGGATGGCGACGCTGGCCTCCAGCGCCTCCACCTCCGGCAGGTAGTGCGTGGAGTAACACACAGCGCTGCCCCACTCGGCCGCCAGCGCTTTGATGGTGCCGAGCAGCCGAACGCGTGAGCCGACATCCACGCCGGTGGTGGGTTCGTCCAACAACAGCAGCGGCGGTCGGTGCAGGATGGCCATGGCCGTGTGCAGGCGGCGCTGCTCGCCACCGGACATCCCGTGTGCCTGCCGATCGAGCTTGTCATCCATCTCAAACGCCTCGGCGACCTCGGCGATTCGACCACCGAGCGCCTTCCCCCACAGACCAACCAACTGACCTGCAAACCGGAGGTTGTCCCGCACCGACAGCGACGGATAGATCCCGGTCTCCTGCGGAGCCAGGCCGATCAGTTGTCGGGCCTGGTTGCTGTTGCGGAGGGCATCGTGGGGGCCCACCCGAATGCTGCCCGAGTCTGGCCGGAGCAGCCCGCAGATCACCGACACCAGGGTGGTCTTCCCTGCACCGTTGGGGCCCAAAACGCCGCAGATCTCACCGGCCTCGACGTGCAGATCCACTCCGGCCAACGCCACATGATCCCCGTAGGACTTGCGAAGACCTTCAACGTGAAGCACCTCAAGTGTCTAGCGCGCACCGTCCCGCGGGTTCGGGAGACGCCAACGGCCAAGACGCGAGTGAGATTCAGCGCATTGGGTGGTCCCGGGTTCTAGGGCCAGATCCCCTGCAATTGCAGGACAAATGGCAACTGAGTGGCACTGGGCATCACGACCACTGCGGGAGTCCAAGTCCCCCCTCCGACACAACAGGTGCCGTACCAGGCTCCCGCAGTCCCACTTCGGCCACGGTGACGCGGAGCGGCGGTGCTCCAATGACGTTCACTTGCATCTGGGCTCGAAGCTGGGTTGCCGGTGGACCGGTATGTGCGGGGCGATTGCCTCGATCGAAGATCCTCTAGGCTGGACCGTTCTCGAGGAAACATCTGAGATCGAACTCGAGGAGGGAAAATGACCGTGATGGTCAAGTACATGTATCCGATCTACGCCGAGGTCGACTTGGTCGAGGGCGCGGTCGTTCGAGTGGCGGTCGACGACGAAGCTTCGAGTCAGGCGGTCGAAGTGCTCGACGGTGCCCTCGATCCAGTTGGACCCGACGTCCGGGACGCCGCCCTGCGGGTAGCGGAATCGACGTTGTGGCCGAGCTGGGACTACGGATGGTGACGGCCCGGCATCCCGCTGGGCACGACCGATCGTGATCCTTCAGCGGTATTCTCTTCATCTGTAGCGAGTTCTGCCCGCTCATCGAGACACCGGACACTGAGCGCCAGAAGTTGTCACTCCATCGCTGCGATTTGACCCCAGGCATGGGCACCAACCGAGATCTGTCGAATCGTCAACGACTCCGGGAAGAACCCGGTGGCATGCAGGGGCGATGTCCCTGACTACTCGAACATGATGCGCTTGTCGAACCGGCCGAGATCGCCGAGAAAGAAGCCCCTGGTCTGATGATCAGCGGTTGCCGCAGCCGAGTGCGTCGGCCAGTCGGTCGCAGGCGTCGTCGAGTCGCGTTGGGCGTAAGACTGCGACGCGTCGACGAAACGACGATTTCGGTAGCGTGTGGAGGTTGTCGAAGGAGACGACGCAGTCCCGTTTGAGTCCGTCGACGGGGCCCAGCCGGAGTTCCGACGTCAGGCCGCGAATCGTCGTCGTCAGATGGGCCACCACGACTGCGCCAATGCGGTCGGCGACTGGATCGCGGGTGAGGACGAGAACGGGACGTTCTCCACCTCGACCCACATCGGCAAACCAGATCTCGCCCCGCTTCATTGGTGGAACACTTCGGTCCAGTCGGTGTCATCGTCTGGCCACGCTTCGTTTGGCCAAGCCGCTGTCTCTGTTGGCGTGAGCGGGTGCAATGCGTAGCGCTCGGCGTCGCGCTCGCATCGAAGGCGGTAGAGAAACTCACGGATGGCCTGGTTCAGCAATTCACTCCGCGGAACACCTGCCTCGGCCGCAGCAGCATCGAGTTCCCCGGCGAGCGAGGGGTCAGCTCGGAAGCTCAAGGTCTGCGTCATACAGAGAGTATACGCCATGCATGCGAATGTAAGTGAGCGATCCAGGCCGGAGTGGCCGGTGGGAAGACAACGGGCTCGAACACTGCCCCTCCGGGCTGTTCGCCGCCGACGAGGCCTGGCTCGCGTGTGCGGTCCTCGCAAACGCCGGATGCGACCATCGAACGATCACCTTCCCTGGTGCGAGAGTATTCTCACCTCATCGTGTAGGCGATAACAGTGAGGGTGACCGTGTCACAACATCGAGACGGCTGGCCGGCCACCCATTGCCTACGAAGAGCCCCCCTGGGTCATCGACCGGGATGTGCCTTCGTCTTGCCGCAGCGTTCATCGCAGGAGGAGCTGCCGAGTACCGAGCCCGACACCACTTAGCCCTCACCAAGACCAACCGGACGTGACCGTGGCACGGCATGAAGGTGACGAAACATTGCCAGGCAAACAGCTCCGTCCTGCGGCTAGAAAGTTGAAGTGACCGAAGCTCCTCAATGCCCGATCTGCACCACGCCCGAACCACTCATCGCCGAGGATGGTTTTGAGTGTGCCGCCTGTGGCCACGCCTGGTTGCCCGAGCTTTCTGACGAGGTGCACGAGGTGCGCGACGTCAACGGCGCCGTGTTGGTCGCTGGCGACGACGTGGTCGTCATCAAGGAGTTGAAGCTCAACGGGAAGTCGGGCGGGGTGAAGATCGGGACCAAAATCAAGTCGATACGCCTGGTTGCGGGTGACCACCCGATCGAAGGCAAGGTGAACGGTCGCAACATCATGATCATTGCCGACAAGGTGAGGAAGGCGTAGCTCCTCTCAGTCGACACGAAGGCCGGTACGGTCCGCGCCGCCGCCTCGCACCCTGGGGTCGATGCCGCTGTTCGCTGGATGGCAAGCCTCCAAAGGAATAGCAGCGCCGGGTCACCGGGTTACTTAACCTGAATCCACCGATCGGATTCTTGACCGAGGGTAGTGAGGGATGTTCGAGTTGGGTGGGGTCGTCGGCCCGGTGTTGGGCCTGTTGGTCTGGATTTGGGGCGCGTGGGACCAAGGGGTTCGTGGCGCCGGGCTGGGTTGTGAGCGCACGGGTGGTCGGTGTGTGGGGCGCATCCCACCGGGCCCGTGGGTCAGGGTGGTCCGGCGGTGGGGAGTGCTCTGATCGTGGTGAGCGCAGCGTGGAATTGGTGGGCCCATGGCCAGTCGGTGGGGAGCCGGAGGGTGGGGGTGCCGGATCGGTTCACGAGAGCACCGGCGAGGGCGATGATCCGGTTGCGGATGGTGCGTGCGGTTCGGATTGGGCCGTCGAGACCGATGATCCCTGTCCAGCGGGTGAGGTTGTGTGCGAGGACGGCGCATGCGAGCCAGGCCCCGTTGGCAGCAAAGCTGCCTGATGGGCAGTGTTCGAGTCCGTTGTCTTTGAGTTCGCGGATGGCGAGCTCGACGACAGCGTGGTTGCGGTGGAACCGGTCGGCTTCGACGGTGGTGAGGGTGTTGTTGCAGATGAACGCGTGGTGGCGCCAGGTTGGCCACATCGCAGCCTGGGCGGTGTCAGCGAGTCGGGTGCGGCGCACGACCAGCCGGACGTGGCGGACCTGTTTGCCTTTCCCGGTGGTGTAGATCGTTTCGGCGACCTGGGCGTGACCGCCACGGGTGTAGTCGATCGTGGTCCAAGCCTCTTCAGGGATCGCAGCGATCGTTGTCTTGATTTTGGGGACAAGGCGGACCGTGATCGACCAGCCAACACCGGCCTTGGTGAGTTTGTCGATGAGTTTCCAGGACCAGAACCCCGAATCGGCCCGGACCGTGACCGGCCCGCACACCCCGGCCCGGCCGATCGTGGCGAGGACCTCGCCGATGAACCGGAGAACCCCACGGGAGGACCCGGCGGCGCCTTTACGCATCCTCGATCCAAGGACCTCACCGGTGCCGGCACGGGTGGCGATCAGCGGGTGATAGCCCAACACACCGGTGTAGCCGTAGGAGGCGCCCTGCTTTTGTTTGCCGTAGACCTCGGTGACGGTCGAGTCGAGATCGACCACCAACTCCTCGTCCGGTTTCGGTCCGGCACCCGCAGCCCACGCGTTGGCCAACAGGCGGCTGTTCACCGCGTCGAGCTGGCGGACATGACCGAACTTGAACGAGCGGAGGAACGTCCCGATCGTCGATGGCGCCAACGGAACGAACCCGAGGGCTTTGCGTGTCGATCCGTTCGCCGCCCGCCAGTACGCGTCCATGCGGTTCCGCATGGCCTCCGGGATGGCTGCCAGGTGGTGACGCCACGCCCTTGCCCCGCCGACTCGCCTGCACCGCCGTCGTGGTTCGACATGCTGCCTCGCTTCCGCTTGGGATGCGGGTCACCGAGGTCCGGAGCAACACCGTTCGATCGCCCGCACGAAGATCACTTGATCTTGCCCGGCCAAGCCACAGTACCTCCGACCCAACACGCGCGATCGGCAGGCGGGTCGCATGACGGCCGGAGCCCCAGCGGGCACACCACTCGGGGGACTCTCGACCAGATCGCTGGCACCCTCGCCGCATCACGGAGCAGGGTGCCACGTCTCGTCAGGTCGGGCTCTGGGGCGTCGTATCCATCGGCGTCGGTGGGATGGTCGGTGGGGGGATCTCCGCGGTGCTCGGGTTGTCCGTGCAGATCACCCGTGGCGGTGCGCCGATCGCGTTCCTCGTGGCCGGCGGCGTGGCTCTGCTGACGGCACGGCCCTATGCGCTGCTGTAGAAGTCGTACCCACGCAAAGGCGGCACGGTCACCTTCGTCAACGAGGCGTTCGGCGGCTCTGCGGCGAGCCTGCTGCCCCACGGGATCCGAGCCGGCACGAAACACCTGTTTCTGAGTGCCGCAATAGTCCTCATCACGCTGCTGAACGTCGCGGCAGCGTCGACGGTGGCCCGCGCCGAACGGATCGTGGTGGTGATCAAGCTCGTCATCCTGGTGCTCTTCGTGGCGGTGGGCATCTCGGCATCGCGGCATCGCGGCTGGCGCCAGGGCAGTGGAGTTCTCCGGTGTCGCTCGTGGCCGGCGGGATGATCGTGTTCCTGGCCTATGAGGGATTCGAGCTCATCGCCAACGCGGCCGAGGATGTCGCTGATCCGGGCCGCACGCTGCCGCAGGCCTACTACATCTCGGTGTTGTTCGTGATCGTGCTGTACCTGCTCATGGCGGTGGTTTCGGTGGGATCGGTACCGGTGGCCCAGTTGGTGCAGGCCCGGGACTACGCGCTCGCCATCGCCGCACGGCCTGCGCTCGGCGGGGTCGGCTTTAAGATGATTGCGATCGCGGCCATGCTCTCTACGGCCTCGGCGATCAATGCCACCTTGTACGGCACCGAGCGACTCAGCAACACGATCGCCCGCAAGGGGAACTGCCCGAACGTCTGGATAAGCCGATCTGGCACCGGCCGCTGATTGGACTCTTCATCTCGGCCGCCGCCACTCTCGTGTTGGCCAACATCCTCGACCTGGCCAGCATCTCGACCATGGGCAGCGTCGGGTTCCTGATCATCTTTGGGGTGGTGAACGCGGCGGAACCGCGTACCTCGCAGGTACGAGATTCTAGCGCCCCCATTAGCGTGGGCCGATGGCACATGAACTCAGCACCCTGACCACCGGCGGCAAGTTCTTCGAGGGCCCCCGGTGGCACGACGGCGCCTGGTGGGTGTCCGACTTCTACCGACACGGCGTGTTCACCATCGCCCCCGATGGAACAGAGACCCAGGTGTTGGAGGTCGACACCCAGCCATCCGGCCTCGGCTGGCTGCCCGACGGGCGCCTGCTGGTGGTGTCGATGAAGGACCAGCGGGTGCTGCGTCAGGAGACGGACGGCACGCTGGTCACCCACGCCGACCTGTCAGGTTTGATCACCGGCATGGCCAACGACATGGTGGTCGACGACAACGGCCGGGCCTGGGTGGGCGGTTTCGGATTCGACCTGATGGGCGGTGAAACGCCGGTTGCCAGCCCATTGATCCGGGTGGATCCCGACGGCACCCTCAGCGTGGCCGCCGCTGAACTGATGTTCCCCAATGGGTCGGTGATCACCCCTGACGGCTCCACCCTGATCGTCGGTGAAACCATGGGCTGCCGCTACAGCGCTTTCACCATCCAGCCGGACGGCACCCTGTCGGACCGGCGGGTATGGGCTGAGCTGGCGCCCACCCCGGCCCTGGGTTCGTTCGAGGACACCATCGGCATGGTCACCGTCGGCCCCGACGGGTGCTGTTTTGACGCCGAAGGTCAGATCTGGTTTGCCGACGCCATTGGCGCCCGCTGCGTGCGGGTGGCCGAGGGCGGCGAGATCACCGACGAGATCGCCATGCCGGAGGGCCTGGGGGCGTTCGCCTGCATGCTCGGTGGTGACGACGGCACCACGCTGCTGATCTGCGCCGCCCCCGACTTCTTCGAGCAACTGCGCAGCGAGGCCAACGAGGGGGTGCTGCTGACCGCCACCGTCGGCGTGCCCCACGCCGGCAGGCCCTGACCCACGATCAGGCTTCCCAAGCGGGCAGGATCACCAGACCTCAGCCGATGCCCACCAGGTCGACCACGAACACCAGCGTCTCGCCGGGCTTGATGTCATCGCTCGGGGGCGTATCGCCGTAGGCGAGCTCGGGTGGGATCACCAGCGTGCGACGCCCACCGACCTTCATGCCCACCAGGCCCTGGCCCCAGCCGGGGATCACCTCGTTGAGGGTAAAGGTAACCGGTGCACCACGTACCCACGACGAGTCGAACGGCTTGCCGGTTGAGGCGCCGACGCCGACGTAGGCCACGGTGACCTTGTCTCCCGCCTTCACCTCATCACCTGTACCCACCACGTCGTCGGTCACCATCAGTTCGACCGGCAACTCCTTGGGCACCGTCACCGTCGGCTCACCCCGCTTCTCCGCAGCGGCCTGGGCCTTTTGATCGACCTTGGGGCCGGCTTCATCGATGCCCACCAGGTCGACATCGAAAACCAGGGTCTCTCCGGCCTTGATGTCGGGGCTGGGGGGCATGTCGCCGTAAGCCAGGTCCCCAGGAATCACCAACCGTCGGCGCCCACCGACCTTCATGCCCACCAGGCCCTGACCCCAGCCGGGGATCACCTCGTTGAGCGAGAAGGCTGATGGTTCGCCGCGATCCCACGAAGAGTCGAACTGTTTGCCCGATGCCTGACCGACGCCGGTGTAGTGGGCCGTGATGGTGGCACCGGCACCCACCTCGTCGCCGGTACCCTCGACCAGATCGGTCACCTCCAGCTTGGTGGCGGGCTGATCGGGAACTTCAACCTTGGGTGCGCCCCGTTTCTCGATCTCCAGCAGCACCGGGTCCTTTGCGACGGTGCTGGTCGTTGCCCCCTCGCCGGCGGCATCGTTGCCCGAACCACCGGCCGTGCCGGTGTCGCCGTCGTTGGCGCAACCGGCCAGCATCACAATGGAAACAAGCGCCGCGCCTGCAACTCGAACGCGGCGGGATGAGGTCAGCCTGAGGGGAAGCACGGGGGTGAGGCTACCGGGGCAACCCGCGCCGCCGGCCGTACCTGACGCCACGCTCAGGAGCCGACATCACCCATCGAGAACCCTGACCGAACCCGCCACGGCGCCACCCTCGGCCTCCAGCGCCCCAGCTTCAACCACCCCACCGATCACGGCCGCACGATGGCCGGAGGCCACCAGTTCGACCACCATCGCCGCCGCCCGGGCCGGCGGCAACGACACCAACAACCCCCCGGAGGTTTGGGGGTCACCAAGCAGTGCCCGCCTGGCACCGGCCTCCCGGGCGGAGCCCTCCACGTGCAACGCATCCCCCACCCAGCCCAGGTTTCGTCCAGTGCCTCCCGGCTGAAACTCGGGCACGAGCCGCGTCACTCCATCCAGCAGGGGCAGGTCGGCCCAATGCAGTACGGCAGCTGCGCCGGAGGCCACCATCATCTTGTGGAGGTGGCCGGCGAGCCCAAAGCCGGTGACGTCGGTGGCAGCCCGCGCCCCCGCTCGGCGAGCCACCAGCGCCGCATCGCGGTTCAGCCGGGACATCTCGGCGATCGCCTCCGCAACCAGCGGTCCGATCCGTCCGGCCGGTGCAGCGTCGGCCACCTCGAGTCGTTTGATGGCGGTGGCCACCAGGCCCGTGCCCAGGGGTTTGGTCAACACCAACGCGTCACCGGGCGCAGCCGCATCGTTGGTCATGAGGTCGTTCAGATTCAGCTCACCGGTGACCGCCTGGCCGTAGAACGGCTCGGGTGCATCGATGGTGTGGCCGCCCGCCACCACCCACCCTCCCTCGGCCGCCGTCGCCGACCCGCCGGCCATCACCTGCCCCAGGAGTTCAGGATCGAGGTCGGCGGGCCAGCCCACGATATTGACGGCAAACAGCGGCTCGGCACCCATGGCGTACACGTCGGACACTGCGTTGGCCGCCGCGATTCGCCCCCAGGTGGCGGGATCGTCGACCAGCGGCGCGAAGAAGTCCACCGTGGAGACCAGGGCGCGTCCGTCCGGCCGGCGCCACACGAGGGCGTCGTCGCCATGATCGATGCCAACCACCAGGTCGGGATCGTCGGGTGTCGGCAAGTGGCGCAGTACCTGCGCCAGGGCCTCGGGGCCCAGCTTGCACGCTCAACCGGCGCCGTGACTGGTGGCGGTGAGGCGAAAGGCCTCGTTGCCGTCCATGGCCGGGCACCCTATGGCCTCCCGCCACCTCGGCGCCTCTGCGCCGCTTGCGTGCTACAGCGCGAGCGTTTGCCAGTAGGTCCCATCGAGCATGCCGGAGAGGGTTGCCCGATGGATGATCATGTCGTCGGCATCGGCGGGACGCTCCGCCTCGCCAAACAGCACGCCGCGCTCGGTGACCCGCCGCATGATGACACCGTGGCGCATGGCCGCGTAGGCAATGTGCCAACGGAGATCGCCCACGCGTCGCCCCGAAGCGGCCTCGTAGGTGCTCACAACGTCCACCGGGCGCATGAACTCGGCCATGCCGTCAGCGCCAAGGTCGGTGGTGATGTCCTGAAAGAACCGGTGCAGGTACACCATCCAGCCAAGATCCACCTCGGGCGGCGCTACAGACGCCATCTCCCAGTCGAGCACCGCCGCCACCTCAAAGTCGACAAACATCATGTTGCCGATGCGGGCGTCGCCCCAGCTCAGCCGGGGCGCACCGGTGTCGCCTCCCTCCTCCGGCAGGTTGGCCCGAAGCCAGGCGAAGCACTCGTCCAGCAGGGGTGAACGATCGTCGGCGGTGGCCCATTCCAGGTAGTCCTCCCATCCCCCCAGGTGCCGTTCAAGCGACGTGGCACCTGGCTGATCCGGCACCAGGAAGTCGAGGTCGTGAACTTCCGGGGTCACCTGGTGGATGCCCACCAACGCCTCCACCGCCGAGCATTGCAACCGCATTCGGTCTGCCGTCGACGCATGGCTCAGCCAACAGCTGTCCGGGAAGGTGTAGGGCATCACGTCGGGCGGCACCTCCCCATCGGAGCGGGCCATGACAAAAAAAGGCGCGCCGATCACGGCGCCGTCCGCTTCGAACCACAGCACCTCCGGCACCGGCGCTTCGGTGGCCGCTCCCACCAACGCCATCACGTCAAACTGCAACCGCAGGTCGTAGCTGGGGAAGATGGGAACCTTGTCGAGTTCCGGTTCGATGCGCGCAACAAAGCGTCGTTGCACCGGCGTGCCGTCCTCAATCCACCGGGCGCTGTACAGCAGGGTCTCCGACGACATGCCGTTACCTTCGGGCTTTGCGACGTCGTACACCTCGGCGGTGGTGCCCTGTGGCAGCCACGCCGTCATCCACGCCCCGATGCGCCGCCCCAACTCATTGGGATCCCGGGTGGTGGTGGTGATCTTGTCCGTCGACAGCTTGGCGGCGCCGCCCACCCGCTCGGCGTCGATCGTTCCGTCAGCCATGGTCCCCCTCGGTTGGCCGGATTCATTTTCTAGCCCATCCCCCACCACTGTGACGGGCCGATCCTGGGAATGATGTGCCGAGCGTTGGGGTTGCGTTGATACCAGCAGGCTGCCGCATCCCGACGATGACGGCCTGCACCTCCCCTCCCCCAAGGACCCCTCCTATGAGCGATCACCATCCCCCGCACGCAGAAGCCCAGTCGCAGGATCCCGCCGAGGTCGATGACACCGAGCGATTCGTCGAGTTCTACTGGCGGCCCGGCTGCCCGTTCTGCATGTCCCTGAAGCACGGGCTCGCCCGGGCGGGCATCGAGATGTTGCCCTTCAACATTTGGGATGATCAGCGCGCAGCCGACACCGTGCGTTCTGCTGCCGGGGGCAACGAGACCGTGCCCACCGTTGGCTTTGGCGGTGACTTTCTGGTGAACCCTCGCCCAGCCGAGGTGCTCAATCTGATCGCCACCCACGACCCCGAGTGGGCCGCCGAGCTCCTCGGCGCCGAAACCTCCAAGCGACGATGGTTCAAACGGGGCTGAAATCGTCGACGCCGGCCGGCGGGTCGAAGCCCCCGATGTCTCATGGCCACGTCTGCAACGCCCGGTCAGGGAAACCCTCGATTTGGTCGACACGGGTGGGGCCGGATCGGCAAAGATGCTCTGAGAGACGCATCCAGCCGACGTGACCCCTGAACCGGCCACGCCACCAGAACGGGAGGGTTCGTGACCAAGCACTCAGACAAGCCCGGCTTGCCCGATGACGCCCGAGCCGGCCATCCGTCCCGCTCTCACCCTGGGGACCCCGCAGTGGATCCCAACCCGGATGATGTGCTGGACGCCGAAGTGGTCGAGTTGGTGTTGCGGGAACTCGGGGACTCCGCCGCCGAGCCCGACGCTCAGGGGGCCACGTTGCACTCGCTCGGTCTTCCGTCGCCCGTTGACGGGGATGGCGACGAGGAGAGCGCCCAGGGCGGCAGTGGGGGCGAATCCGCCGAGGTGTACGACTACGAAGGTGTCGACACCGCCGGCGTCCGGCCCGACCAGGGCGATCGATTGAACGACGAACGTGTCGAGTCCTCCCACGGATCGATCGCGTCGGTGGGGTCTGCGGGCTCGATCGCCGCCACCGGTTCGGTGGGATCCATCGCATCCACGAGGTCGGCCGGGTCGATCGCCAGCGCCCTCTCTGCAGGGTCGATCGGCTCCCTGGGTGCCATCGGATCGTTTGGCTCGATCCTGTCGATCGGTTCGTTCCGCTCGATACTGTCGATCGGCAGCCGCAACTCCGTCCTCTCAATTGGCGCGGTGGACGGCTTCCTCACCATCGGCCGCGGGCCGCACGCCAGGTCGTTCGGGCGCCGCTGATCCGGCTCCGGGGCTACCCCGCGCCGTACACCGGCGTCGGCGTCTCAGCAGCATCGATGAGTCGCCCGACCACGTCGCTCAACTCGGCCGCCTCCCAGCGGGCGCCCTTGTCCTCCGACGGGCCGTGGCGCCAGCCCTCGGCAATACCGATCTTGCCGCCCTCGGCCTCGAACACCCGGCCGGTGACGTCGCCCGACAGGTCGGAGCCCAGCCATGCCACCAGGGGGGACACGTTGGCGGGATCCATGGCATCAAACTCATCACCCTCGGGGCGGGCCATCATCTCGGGGAACGCCTCCTCGGTCATGCGGGTTCGCGCCGATGGGGCCAACGCATTCGAGGTGATGCCGTAGCGACCCAGCTCGGCGGCCTGCACCAGGGTGAGGGTGGCGATGCCCGCCTTGGCCGCAGAGTAGGCGGCCTGCGCGATCGACCCCATCAGCCCGGCGCCTGAGGATGTATTGATGATGCGCGCCTGGCGTTGGTTGCCTTCCTTCGCCTGTGCCCGCCAATAGTTCACGGCGTGCCGCGCCGGCGCGAAGTGGCCCCGCAGGTGCACGTGCATCACTGCGTCCCACTCGTCCGGCTCGGCCGACACGAACATCCGGTCCCGCACGATGCCGGCGTTGTTCACCAGCGTGTCGAGGCCACCAAACGTCTCGACCGCGGTGTTGATCAGCGACGCGGCGCCGTCCCAGTCGGCGATGTCGTCGGTGCTCGGCGCCGCCTTGCCGCCGGCGGCGACGATCTCGTCGACCACCTCTTGGGCGGGCGTGGCGCTGGGGTCGGACCCATCTTGAGCGACACCGACGTCGTTCACCACGACGGCCGCGCCCTGACGGGCGAACTCCAGCGCGTGGGCACGGCCGAGGCCACGACCCGCACCGGTCACCACAACTACTCGTCCTTCGCAAATACCTGACATTTCCGCACGCTCCAAGGTGTTGTTGCCGAGAACTGACGACCCGTCAGGTTACGCCCGACTGCCGTGCCGATCCGATTCGACAACCACGAGGAGGTCCAGCGCCGTAAGCTCTCAATGTGCCCATCATCCTTGACGTTCTGCCTCTCAATGATGACGTGCTCAACTCGGACGCGGAGATCGTCGGCCCGATGGAGTCGTACTTCTATGCCACCTGGGACCGGGTCGACGAAGCAATCAAACCGCTACCTCACGTTGGCGTCCGGTATAGGTGGACAACCGACTCAACCGATGAGCTAGCGCTCTTTATCGAAATTCCGGTCCAGGGTGACCCTGGGGTCTCAGAGATGATCGATGCGAGGGATCGAGTGCGCCAGGCACTCGTGGAACTCAACGGTGATCGCCCTGCCTACATCCACTTCGTCGACAGCGACACTCCACAGGGTGTCGATGCCTGACATCTCGGTCCAACATCTGCTCAATCGGGCCGAGAAGTCGCAGCCAAGCAGGGCTGGAGCGCCTAGACAGGCCGACCTCCGCCGGGGATTCTCGGATGCCTACTACGCACTCTTTCACCGGCTCACTCAGGCGGTCGCCCAACAGGCTCTCCGCAAGGTGGACCCAGCCGCCGTCCAGCGATTTCGTCGAACGCCGAGCCACTCGACCATCAAGGCCACCTGACAGAAGCTGCCCGCAGGGAAGGGGCTCCACCCGCAACCACTCTCCAATCAGGCGATGAAGAGCCAGGCAGTGCGAAGCGTGGCTCAAGCGTTCGTGGACTTGCAGGAACAGCGGCACTCAGCTGACTACGACCACGCCGACGCATTCGATGCCAAGCGCCTCGCTGAAGCGCTTGAGACTTCGAAGCGAGCCATCAAAGCGATCGACTCAAACAAGAGCGACGCAGCGATGTGCGCGTTTCTCAGCTTGCTGGCACTCAAGTCCGACTGGGCGAGTTCCTGAAATCTCAAGCGAGGCCGGGGATCCAGTGGCCGCAGTTGACCGGAATGGCGGCGCCGGTGATGGGCCTGGCCATCGGCGAGGCCAGAAACACGACGGTGCCGGCGATCTCGACGGGGGTCGGCAGATAACCAAGCGCCGTCTCGGAGGCCACCTCGGCATACACGTCCTCCGGGGTGATTCCCTCCCCGCGTGCCTCGGCCTGCATCTCGAAATAGATCCGCACCGAGTCGCCATAGATGTAGCCCGGATGCACCGAGTTCACCCGAATGCCACGAGGGCCAAGTTCACGCGCCATCACCTGCGTGGCCCCGGCAAGCCCGCCCTTGGACGCCACGTAGGCCCCCGAGCCCGACTGGATGTGTTGGATCGACATGGTGTTCACCATGACGATGCGGGCATCATCGAACTCGTCCACGGCGGCGTCGAGCAGCGGCAGCATCTTCTGCGTCACCGCCAGGCCGCCCCACAGGTTGACCTCGGTGATCTTGCGCCACTTGTCCAGGTCTGCGTCGGCGAACGTGGTGAAGTCCCCGCTGCGAAACGCCGAGTTGATCAGGATGTCGACCCGACCGTCGAACACCTCGCCAACCTCAGAGACCATGCGTGCGACATCTTCGCCGTCGGCAATATTGGCGACGATCACCGGTGCACGGCGGCCCATCGCCTCGATCTGTGCCGCAACCTCGGGGGTCACTCGCTCGGACCGGGCCACCAGGGCCACGTCGGCGCCCTCCCGGGCCAACGCCAGCGCCACCTCGGTGCCCAGGCCGGGCCCCACACCGGTGACCAGCGCACGCTTGCCGTCCAGCATTCCCATGTCGGTTCCCCTCACGATTTCGGATTCGTCGGATCATCCACCGTCGGCCGGGCCGAGCCGGTCGACCGCCGCTCTTGGTCTGGGACTGTCACCTCTTGGTCTGGGACTGTCACTTCTTGGTCTGGGACCACGGTAGGTCGAGGTCGCTTCGCTGTTCCCGGGGCAGGCCGAGCGCCTGCTCGGACAGGTTGTTGCGGTGCACCTCTTCGGTGCCGCCTCCGATGCGGGCAGCGAACTGGTTGAGGCATTGGTACTGCCAGAACCCGCCACCCTCGGCGTCGTCCCACAGCATGCCCTCGGCACCTTCCAGATCGACAGCAAGCGTCGTACGGTGTGAGAGCGCCCGTGTGAATGCGTTCTTCAACAACGAGCCGTGCAGCATCTGGTCCCATCGCTCGTGGGCGATGGCGCTCTGTAGGCGGAGCTGCAGGTATTTCAGGATCGCCTCGTTGCCCCACACCCTGGCCAGTTCCTGGCGCACCGTTGGATCATCGGTGCGGCCAACCCGACGTGCCGTGGCGAGCACATTGGGGAAGGTGTTGGCCTGGCCTCCTCCCGAGATCATCTGCGACTCGTTACCCAAGGTGGTGCGAGCCACCTTCCACCCATTGCCCAACTCCCCCACCAGGTTCTCGGCCGGTACCAGAACCGAGTCGAGGAACACCTCGTTGAAGTGGGCCACGCCCTGCGCCTGAATCAGTGGCCGCACATCAATGCCGGGCGTGGCCATGTCGACGATGAAGAAGCTGATGCCATGGTGCTTGGGGACGTCCGGGTCCGTGCGGGCCAAGAGGATGCCGAAATCGGCATGTTGGGCGCTGGAGGTCCACACCTTCTGGCCGTCCACCACCCAGCCATCAGCCGGGTGGTCGGCAGCCACCGCCCGGGCGGCCAGGTTTGACAGGTCCGATCCCGCACCGGGTTCGCTAAACAACTGACACCACACCTCATCGCCGCGCAACAGCGGGCGAACGTAGCGCTCCTTCTGCGCCTCGCTGCCCCACTTGATCAGCGTGGGGCCCACCAGCGCCTGGGCGGCACCGATGAACCCTGGCGTCACGTCGTATCGGGCCGCCTCCTGACCGAAGATGATCTGCTCGGTGCGGGTGCCGCCACGGCCACCCCACTCTTTGGGCCACGTGATGCCGGCCCAGCCATTGTCGTACAGGGTGGTCTGCCACTCGCGACAGCGGCGCCGATATTCGGCGGCCCGCTCGGGATCGGTGGTGGCACCCCATCGGGACCAATCCCGATCGTCGCCGCGCTTCAGTTCGGCGTGTTGATCGAGAAAGGCCCGTGCCTCGGCACGGGCCTTTCCCTCCACTGCTGAGTCCTCAAAGTCCACGAGGACAGACTAGAACAGGTTCTCGTTTCGTCAGGTCAGCAGTGCTCCGCAGCTGCGCTTGTAGAGGAACACGGCCATGTCGCGTCGGATGATCGAAGCGTTGGGCGAGAACGTGCCCGGGCCGGTGCCGCCCGTGATCCCCTGCTCCGCCATCCACGTCACCGCATCGGTGTAGTACTGATTGGCGGGGATGTCAGTGAAGAGGTTGGCCCCGGTAGGTGCGGGTGAACCCTCCGCAGTCCAGATGAACACCGCCATGTCCTTGCGCTTCACCGGAGCCTTGGGTGAGAACGTGCCCGGACCGGTACCACCGGTGATGCCTTCGTCGACCAGCCATGAAACTGCGTCGTTGTAGTAGTCGAGGGCAGACACGTCGTTAAACCCGTTGTCAGGAGCGCCGGTTGGAGAGTCGGCATACCTCCAGAGGAACATGGCCATCTGGCCCCGGGTGACCTTTTGGGTCGGCGAGAACATTCCGGGGAGGGTTCCATCGGTGATGCCCTTGGCCACCAACCAGTCGATCGGCAGGGAGTAGTACTGCCCGGGGGCCACGTCGATGAAGCCGGCCGGTGGTGGGTTCAAGCACAGGTTGACCGGCTCTCGCACGATGGTGAAGCTCAAGTCCTTCGCGGCCACATCGAACCCGGCGTTGCAGTCGGACCTGTTGCTGGAATCGATCTTGAGGTTCGTCACATCGAACACCGCCGTGTTCGGGCTGCCGGCGCTCATCGTGAAGGGCCCGGCGGTCACGCTGAAGTCGTTGACGTATCGGACCGCTCCGCCGGGATTGGGAACCCCGGCCACGCCTGTTGCGGTTGTCAGCGGGCTGACCGACGCATTCTGCACGCTGAGTGTGGACGTCAGGGCCGATGTCGAGCCTCCAGCGTGGGTCTGAGAGAAGATCTCGTTACCGAGGGCGGTGCCGCTGGTGGCGTTGAAGGTGACCCTCACCTGGTCGCCGTTGGCGAACGTGGAGCCGTTTGGCGCATCGGCCCAAGTAGCGCCGCCGTCCTTACTCATCTGCCACACCGTGTTCCACCCGTCGAGGTGATAGCGGTAGTCGACCGGCAATCCCGTACCGAGAAAGCCGTTGCACCAACCCACGCTGCCCGCGGCCCCGTCGCCGTCACCGGTTTTGTTGATCTGTCCTTGGGTTCCGCTGTCGGTGGTCATCGCGCCCGCAGGCCCGGAGGTGGCGACGACGCCAACGAGGCCCATCAGCAACATCAGGGTGGCGAGCAAGGCCGTCGTTGCTCGCCGTCGAGGCCGCATCGCCTCGACGGCGGCAGGTGCTTCATGGTGAGAATTCACTGGTCCTACCTCCTGGTTGATCGGCAAGAACGTGCTCGCCGCCCCGTCATTCGACGAGTCCACAAACCCTAACCAACGAATTATCTTCATGTCCGGTGAACCGGGTCCCCGGGGCCGGTCGGCCTGCGATCAGTAGCCGCGCCAGACCGGATCGCGTCGCTCGCGGAACGACGCCATGCCCTCGGCGAAGTCTTCCGAGTGGGTATTGAGCTCCACGGCGATGGCCTCGTTGCTCATCATCGTGGCGCGATCCACGTCGAAGCTCTGGTTCAACAGCCACTTCGACAGGCCAAGTGCCTTGGTGGGCCCGGATGCAAGCCGCCCGGCCCACTCCCCCGCGGTCGCCGCCAACTCGTCTCGGGGCACCACCTTGTTGACCAGACCCAGCCGCTCAGCTTCGGCCACCGGCAGGTCGTCGGCGAACAACACCAATTCCTTCGCCTTGTGGAGGCCGATGGTGCGGGGCAGGAGGTAGGCACCCAGGGCGTCGACCACCAAGCCCCGACGGCTGAACACCTCGATGAACTTGGTGCCTTCTGCGGCGATCACCAGGTCGCAGGCGAATGCCAGGTGTGCGCCCATGCCGGCAGCCGTTCCGTTGACCGCGGCGATGATCGGCAGCTCGCTGTCGAGGATGGCGGGAAACAGCGTGTACTGCCCGTCGAGCATCATCCGGCGTGCGTCGCCAACCGCTCGCTCGGGCACACCTTCGGGGCGCTCCGAAGGAACCCGGTGGCTCAGGTCTGCGCCGGGGCAAAAGAGCTTGTCACCTGCGGCGGTCAGCACGATGGCGCGGGCGGCGTAGCTGCCGTTGAGCTCATTGATCAGGTCGCGGATGCGGTCGCGACACGGCGGCGAGAGTGCATTGCCCTTCTCGGGCCGATCGATGGTGATCCAGGCCACCTGGTCGACGATCTCCAGCCGAACCTGCTCGTCAAGGGGGCGGTCGGTGCTGCTGGCCTCGGCCATGGGGTACTCCTGTGGGTCGATCGAACCCGGTGGGCTTCACGCCCAAGCCGGATCTGACGTTGTATCAGGAACGGCGGGACCTGTGTGACAACGGCGCCGGGCGGGCACACTGGTGGCGTGACGGTGCCGATGTGAGAGAACGCTGGGATGTGGTGGTGGTGGGCTCCGGCCCCAACGGTCTGGCGGCCGCAGTCACCTTGGCGGCGGCGGGCCGCAGCGTGTTGGTGCTGGAGGGCAACGCCACCCCGGGGGGAGGCACCCGCACCGAGGCGCTGACGCTGCCCGGGTTTCGTCACGACGTGTGCTCGGCGGTCCACCCGCTGGGAGGCGGGTCGCCGGCATTCTCCCGGTGGCCACTGGAGCGCCACGGGCTCCGCTGGCTGCACCACGACATTCCCCTTGTCCATCCCCTGGACGACGGTCGAGCAGGCGTTCTGCGTCACTCCCTCGAGGAGACCGCCGCCGGGCTCGGCGCCGACGGCGACGCGTACCGGGCCATGATGGGCCCCCTGAGCGACAACTGGCCCAAGCTTGCCGATGCCTTTCTTGGTCCGATGCTGCGGGTGCCTCGCCATCCGGTCGTTTTGGCCCGCCTGGGACTGGCCGGCATCACGCCCGCGACCATGGTGTCCGATCGCTACTTCGCCACCCCGGAGGCCGGTGCGCTGCTGGCCGGTAACGCCGCCCACTCGTTCCTCCCGCTCAACCGGCCGCTGACCACCGCACTGGCCCTGGCGTTGATGGCCCCGGCGCACCAGAGCGGCTGGCCAATTGCCGCGGGTGGTTCCGCCGCCATCAGCGCAGCGCTGCTCGGTTACCTCCATGAACTGGGCGGCGAGATTCGGTGTGACACAACGGTGCGCACGCTGGGCGACCTCCCCCCGCACGACGTGGCCATCTTCGACACCGACGCGGCTGCGTTGGCCGCCATCGCCGGGGCGGCGATCCCCCGACGGGTGCGTCGCTCCTTCGCCGGGCGCCGACGCGGCCCAGGCGTGTTCAAGGTGGACTGGGCGCTCGACGGCCCGGTGCCGTGGACCAATCCCGACGCCCACCTGGCCTCCACCGTCCACCTTGGGGGCACGGCCGCCGAGATCGCTGCCGCCGAGGCCGAGGTGGTGCGCGGTCGCAACCCGGCGCGGCCCTTTGTACTGGCCGCACAGCCCGCGACGGTCGATCCCACGCGCGCACCCGCCGGCAAGGCGGTGCTGTGGGGCTACTGCCATGTGCCCAACGGTTCCACCGAGGATCGCACCGACGCCATCGAGGCCCAGATCGAGCGCTTTGCACCCGGTTTCCGCGACCTGATCCTGGCCCGCGCCGTGCGCTCACCCCATGACCTGGCCGCCGACAACCCCAACCATCCCGGCGGCGACATCACCGGCGGATCACTGGCCGGGCTCGGGTTGATCGCACGGCCGCGGCTCACCCCGCATCCCTACGCCACCGGCAACCCGGGCATCTGGTTGTGCTCCGCCTCGACGCCGCCAGGAGCCGGGGTGCACGGAATGTGCGGCTGGAACGCCGCCCAGGCGGTGCTCGCAGGAACGCCGGCCTGACCGACCCGCTCGCCGCTACTCGCCGGCAGGGGTGTTTGAGACCTCGATGTAGTCGCGGCAAGGTTGACCCCGCAGCGTGTTGCATGCGGGCAGACCTTCAGGAATCTCCAGGCCGTCGACCTTGGGCATCACCAGGCTGGTGGCGTGTTCGCCACCTCGGCCGATGGTCACCTGCGTATCGGCGGGCGCCTCGGGATTGACGAACGACCACAACGGTCGGCTTCGGCCGGGACTCTGCACGCTGACGCGCAGCCTGGAGCCCTTGCGGAAGATGTGGGTGACGCCCATGATCGGCACCCGTCGATGCACCCATTCGTCCGGCTTGAGCACCTCCCGGTCACGTTGAATGAAGGTGTACTCCACCTGATACTCATCGGTCAGCTCGGCATACTCCCCGGCGTGTTGCAGGGCGAGCCAACCAGACTGGACGTAGGTTTCCTCGCCATCGGGACGCACCTCGGTGAGATCCACCTGCACTGCGCCGTCGTCAGCGCCCGGCTTCACCCACATGTCGAGGTAGCCAGGGCCGGCCAGCACCAGGTCGTTGGTCAGCTCTGGTGTTGCGTAGGCCACCAGGTTGCCCTCCGGGGCCTGCTCATAGTGAATGGGTAGCTTCGTCTGAGAGTACTGAAAGTCGGTGGAGCTTGCGGAGGTGGTCGCCAGCCTTCCGGAATCCGGTTCGTATTCGAAGCTGTCTGCGCCCTCCCCGGACGGCGCAGCATCGCTGAGTAGCCGATCGTCGTCGAAATACCAGGTGGTCTTCTTGGCATCCTTGGGTGGATACTGGTCGAAGTCCCAGCGCACCCGCTCGCCCGTGGTACCGACCGGGTTGGTGTCGGCGCCTGACTCGACCAGCACCTGCACCGGCGACTCGGCGTCGTAGGCCGCCTTGGCACCCTCGAAGTCGTCCGGCAGATGATCGGCGAAGCGGTTTTCCCCGAAGTTTTGATCGATGCCGAAGTTCTCCTCGAACACTGAGCCTGATGCCTGGCGGATCCCGTCGGCGATGTTGGGGATCTCGCCGGCGACGTAGAAGGACAGGAACTCATACCAGTCGGTGATCAGCATCGGGCTGTACCCATCGGGGTGGTGCCCGTTGTAGAGCTTGAAGCGATGAAACGTGTCGGGGTCGAACTTGTTGAACAGATAGGGGAATCGTCCGCCGGTCTGTTCATCCTGATACCCGCCGGTGAGGAACGTTGGCACTTCGATACGCGGCACGAGCAACTGGAGGAACCGGGCCGCCGCCGAAGGCGGGAAGTTCACGAGCGCCTTGCCGAACTTGCCGAAGTCCAGGTTTTGGCTGCGGATCAACTGGTTGGCGCCACAGGTCTTGTCGCCTTTGGCGATGCGCTCGCCATCCCAGGACTGGCCGCCGGCTTCGGCCTGCCTGGTGCGCTCCTCCAACCACTGCTTGGTGAACCCGCCGTTGTAGACGCCTCCCGGCCACTGCTCGCGCCAAGGGTCGTCGATCACCGACTGCGGTGCGATGGCCGCCAGGTGAGGCGGCCTGGTCGAGGCCACATACAACTGGGCGATGCCCGCATAGGACAGTCCCACCATGCCCACCTTGTTACCCTTCACCCAGCTTTGGGCGGCAATCGCCTCGATTGCGTCGTAGCCATCGGCCTGCTGGGCCGGGTTGAACACCTCGAAAACGCCACCCGAGCAACCGGTGCCCCGCATGTTGACACCGACGGTGGCGAACCCGAGGAGGCCCGCGATCATCGAGCCCGGTTGGGGTTCATCGGGCTTGGAGGGTGAATAGCCGCTGTATTCCACCACGGTCGGATAGGGACCGTCTTCAATCGGGCCCGGAAGAGACACGTCGACCGACAGCGTGACCCCGTCGCGCATCGTGACGTAACCGAACCCGTCGCCAAGCTTCTGCTTTGCGTAAAAATCGTCGCCTGCGACCTCATCGACGCCCAACACGCGCACGTCGGCGCTGGTTTTGCCACCAAACCGGACCCGATAGATACCGGGGAACAGCACATCGCCATCGATCGTCGGAAGGTCACCCTCACCGGATTGCACCGTCAGGGGTTTGTCTGGGATGTAGGCGAAATGCGCCTGGCCCTCGTCGTCGGCCAGCAGCGTCAGGATGACCTGCCCATCGGAGTTCTCCAGCGCCACCGCCGCCGACTCCTTGGCGCCGGTCACGGTCAGCGTCTCCACCCCGGGGGTGATCGTCAGTCCGGTCGCCTCGTCCTCGTGTGGGCCCAGTTCGGCCGCGCTGGGGGCAGCCATGCCCGGGGCGGTGCGCACGAACTTGGCAACCGGGTCACCCGCCGGCGCCTTCTTCGCTGCGGCGTCATCATTGCCGGAGCAAGCGGTGAGCGCGGACCCCACCAGTAAAGGTACGGCCGCGAGCATCGCCAATCGACGCCTGTGCAACATGTGGATTCCCCCTGGGATGCCGAAGTGAGCCGTGTCACCGTAGGGTGCGTTGTGCAACGCGTTCCACTCCTCAGACCGCTCGGCTCATATGAAATATCACTCACTGCCAGGCATCGGACCTGATGTGACCGGCTCAAACCCCACTGGCGCCGATGCCCTCGACGTTCGCATCTACTCCGATGTGGTGTGCCCGTGGTGCTATATCGGAAAGCGTCGATTTGAAGCGGCACTGGCGCTCCCCGAGTGCCCCCCGGTGCGGGTTCGCTGGATGCCGTTCCAGCTTGACCCTGGCGCGCCGGCGCAGGGCGAGCCGGTCGCCGAGGCATACGCCAAGAAGTTCGGCGGCGCGGCCCGGGCCCAACAGATCATGGCGCAGGTGACCGAAGCCGCCGCGGGCGAAGGCTTGGAGTTCCACCTCGACCGCGCCATCCGCTCCAACACCTTTGACGCCCACCGGCTGCTGTGGTGGGCGGGCTCCGTCGGAGCCAACCCTGAGACGAGCACGAGCACGAGCACGAGCACGGGCTCGGGCTCGGGCTCGGGCTCGGCGAGGTTGCCGGGCCAACAAAGCGCCCTGAAGGAGTCACTGCTGGCCGCCTACTTCAACGAGGGCCTGGACGTGTCCGACCACCGCGTGTTGGCGGCCCGGGCAGCCGAAGTGGGCCTGGACACCGACCAGGCCACCGAGGTGTTGGCATCGGGAACCGGCACGGACGAGGTGCGATCAGAACTGGCGGATGCGATGGCACATGACGTGACCGCCGTGCCGACCTTCATCCTGGACGGCCGCCTCGCCATCCCCGGTGCGCAGGACCCGGCCACGATCGCCCGCCACCTCGCTCGAATCGCTGCATCAACCACCCAGTAGCGGGCGGAGGAAACACGGCGCTGAAACCACCCCGTCGGCTCACACCGCTTACGGACATGCCGCTGCATCAACCGAAGGTCAGGTCGAACAACGCTCGCTTTAGTGGATAAACGAATGTGATTTCAGGTCTATCCTCAGTACCCGGACTCACCTACTGACAGAAGGAACCCTCTAAACAGCACACGTCAGGCCGACGGCTGCGGGCAGCCCAACCAAGCACAACGGCAACCTGCGGTCCGTGCGAGCCACGACGAGCGGCGACTCCGGCAGGCGGCATCTTCGGTACGTCGGCGTCGGGCGCCCTGTGGTGGAACCGCGACAACGTCTGGCTCGACGACAACCAACGGCTGGTACCCCTGTGGGCGTTCGGTTCCTCGGGCAGATGGAAACCGACCCGAAGAGATGCTGGTCCTGGTGGTGCCAACCCACTACCAGGGTAGGACAATGCCTACTTGGCGCTTGGGGCGATCTCCGACAGGTACTGCTCGATCTGTGCCTGGGGCAACTCGCCCGAGGCACGGTGCGTGACGTTGCCGTCGGCATCGAGAAACACGAAGTAGGGAAACCCCGAGAGACCGTAGGCCGTTGCCGCATCGCTCTGGGCGCTGTCCACCAGCACGGGGTCATCCCAGCCGGTGGATGCCACCCAGGCGGTCGGGGGCTCGGAGCCGGCGTCCTCCTTGACGCCCGTGGACACCAACGTGGCGCTGACTCCCTCCGGGAGCAGGCCACCGTCGATCCACTGGGTGAGCTTGGGCACCTCGCGCTGGCAGTGCGGACACCAGTGAGCACCAAACACGACCATGGCCGGACCGTCGCCGACGGTCACCGGATCATTGACAAAGTTGGCACCCGTCAGCTTGGGGGCGGCCATGCCGATCGCCGCGTCGCCCTCGGACTGCTCGAACGCCGGCAAGGCCTCGCCGTCCACCTTCACCGGACGGAACTCCGAAGTCGCCTTGTCGCCGTACGCGGCGTCCGCCGCCTGGGCGCTGTCCTTGCTCCCCGCAGCACTTTTTTCGTCGCCGCCCGACGCGCCCAGAGCGATGCCGGCGGCGATCACGATCACCACCACAACGCCGGCGATGATCGCCCACACCGGAACCGAGCCGGTCGACTCTGGCTTCTGTGTGTACCCGGGGATGGCGGGACGGCCGCTCAGCTTGGGACGATTACTCATGGGAACCTCGTGGGGTCGCTGGTGACGTTTGGGTATCGGAGCTGGTGGCCTCGGCGTGTTCTGAGCGAGGCGCCATCGCCACCAATGTGGCGATCAGGGCCATCGTGGTGAAGGCCATCATGGGAATGGAGATGTAGTGCAGCTTCCAGATCCACAGGATCGAGCAGGGCGCAGTCGGGTCGCAACTGCCCCCAACAGTCTCAGGCACACGCTCGTGGATGTAATGCCAGGTGGAGATGCCGGCGCCGATCGCTGCCAGCGGCCACACGGTGAAACGCACGGCTGAGTCGCGCCTGAGCGCCGCCACGCCACACACCACCACAAGCGGGTAGATGGCGATGCGCTGGTACCAACACATGGTGCACGGGGTGTACCCGGCGCCGAGCGACAACTGCAGGCTGCCGAACACGGCGACCGCAGCCACCAGCGTGGCCAGCCAGAGCGCCGCCGGAGCCACCGACTGGCGCAGCTGCGACCACCAAGGCGTGCGGCCCCGAAGCAGCCACAGCGCACCGCACAGCACCAACCCCAGCTGACCTGCGACGGTCAACAGGGCATAAAAGGTGTTGAGCACATCCTGGTTCACGGAGCTTCAGCGGGCCTTCACGTCGGGAATGGCATGGGGGAGACGCCTCCAGTGTGCCGGAGTTCGCGCCGGAGCACGTGTCGCACGGCCGATTGCCGTGAGCGGCCTCAGCCGAGGGTCACGAACCAAGGCGTTCGATGATGGTCACGTTGGCCTGACCGCCACCCTCACACATGGTCTGCAGCCCGTACCGGCCACCGGTGCGCTCCAGCTCGCCGAGCAGGGTGGTCATCAGGCGGGCACCGGTGGCGCCGAGGGGGTGCCCCAGCGCAATGGCTCCGCCGTTGACGTTCACTTTGTCGTGGGGCACTTCCAGGTCCTTCATCCACGCCAGCACCACCGAGGCAAACGCCTCGTTGATCTCAACCAGGTCGATGTCGTCCATGGTGAGGCCGGACTTCTGAAGGGCGTAACGGGTGGCCGGGATGGGCGCTGTCAGCATCCACACGGGGTCGTCGGCGCGCACCGACAGGTGGTGGATACGGGCCCGAGGCGTGAGGCCGTGGTCCTCCACCGCCTGCTCGGAGGCGATCAGCAACGCCGCCGACGCGTCCGAGATCTGGCTGGCCACCGCCGCAGTGATCGTGCCTCCCTCCTCCAAGGGCCGGAGGCTGCGGATCTTGTCCCAATTGGGTTCGCGGGGTCCTTCGTCCGCCATCACCTCGCCAAACGGGGCGATCTCGGCATCGAAACGGCCTTCTGCCCGTGCCCGGATGGCCCGCTCGTGGCTCTCCACCGCGAAGGACTCCATCTCGTCGCGGCTGCAGTCCCACTTGTCGGCGATCATCTGCGCCGAACGAAACTGGCTGACCTCCTGGTCGCCGTATCGCTCCTGCCAACCCAACGAGCCACTGAACGGGTCCGGGTAGCCGAACTGGTCGCCGACCAACATGGACGAGCTGATCGGAATGGTGGACATTTGCTGCACCCCGCCGGCCACGATCAGGTCCGACGTGCCCGACATGACCCCCTGGGCGGCAAAATGCACGGCCTGTTGTGACGACCCGCACTGGCGGTCGATGGTGGTGCCCGGCACGTGGTCCGGCAGCCCGGCCGCCAGCCAGCAGGTGCGGGCGATGTCGCCGGCCTGGCCACCGATCGTGTCGACACACCCGAAGATCACATCCTCGACTGCCCCCGGGTCCACGCCGGTGCGCTCCATCAGCGCCTTGAGCGAGTGGGCACCCAGGTCGGCCGGGTGCACGGCCGAGAGGCCCCCTCCCCGTCGCCCCACCGGGGTTCGGACTGCGTCGACGATGTAGGCCTCGGCCATGGTGATCCTCCCGATCGGCAGGTTGCACAACGGCCAACCTGCTCCTGGTTTGCCCCAGTCTGACGCCTCGTCAGAAACCGGGCCAATGAGGGCGCCCAGCACCACCCGTGGGGAGGCCTTCAGGGTTCAGTCGTCGGCGAGACGCATCTCGGACATATCAAAGTAGGCCCGCAACGTGGTGACACGCGCGTCATCGTCGAAGGTCATGACGTCGATGGCGGTCATCACCATCTGCTGGTCGCCCAACATCGGTCGGATCTCCATGAGGAACGCGACCTCGCCGCCACACACGTTGACCTTGATCAGGCGGAGCTCGATCTCTGGAGCCAGCTCGCGCGAGCCGTCCCAGAACGCGCCGATCGCGTCGAGGCCCTGGTGCTTGGGCGAGCCCACCGGGTCCTCCACCCAGGCGTCATCGGCAAACAACGACAGGTAGCCCGCCCGATCGTTGGTGGAGAAGAACTTGATGTAGCTCTCGACGGCCGAGAGGATGGCTGCTGGATCTGCTGACATGACCGAGACGCTACCGGGGCGGCGTTCAGCCCACACCTGAGTCGTCCAGCGAGTCGTCCCCATCTTTCGCCCACTCGCTCCTGCCGCGACCTTGGAGATCCACCGGGTAGGCCTGCCACCCGCTCGCACCCAATGCTCCCAGCGTTGTTCCCAGCGTTGTTCCCAGCGTTGTTCCCCACGGACTGGCTGAAGCCGCGACAATCCCAGATGCGTGCGGAGTCAGAGCGCCAGGTGAAGCCGGAGCGCCTCATCGAGTGCAGCCAGTTGGACACCGGTGACCGTCCCGATGAGCGATCCGACCCGCTCACCCGCGATCGACCGAACCTGTTCGGCCTGCGCCTTGAAGTCGTGAGCAAGACCCGTAGTGGCGCTGGGGAGCAACACCTGAAACGGGTAGACCCGGTCGATGTTCGACGTGACCGGAACCACGGTGATCACGCCGCGACCCAACCGTGCAGCCGTCGTGTTGGCACCGTCGTTGCTCACAATCACCGCCGGGCGCCGTTTGTTCGACTCGGCGCCACGACCTGGATCGAGGTCCGCCCAGCGAATCTCTCCACGTCGCATCAGGCGAGACCGTCAGCGGCCGCCGCGTCCCAGAGGGCTCGGTCGTCGCCGTCCGCCCACTCGGTCCACGCGTCCTCGTAGGCAGCACCAAGCTCGGAGGCGCGAAGTAGTCGTACCGCCTTCTGAACCGCAGCTGATCGAGACCCAAGATGTTGGTCCTGCACGTAGGCGTCCAGGTACTCCACATCACTCTCGGGAAGGCTGACACTCAGCTTCATACTTCCATGCTACCGCGGGTAGGAACAGCCACGCACCAGGACGGAATCTGTGGCGTCGTAGCGATGGCAATCGGTGCCGTCAGGTTCACCGGCGCCTCGACCCTGCTTGGCACCGCGTTTCGACTCGACTGCGTTGCCTCCCTCGATGACGAGGGGGACACAACGTCATCGGACCCGGAGGTCGCCAGCAGGTCGGCGACGGGACCGAGGTCCCTGCGGAGCCGGTCCTCAACGTTGATCGTCATGTCAGCGCCCTTCTCATCGACAACGCCGCTTTGTGCGCAGGTGTGCCGGAAATGCGTCCGGGGGCCCTAGCCTGGACGTTCTCATGAGCCTTCAGTCCCCCACCACAGAGTCCCCCTACGCGTCGACGGCCGACGAGTCCCTGAACACCGAACCCGCCCGCTCCGAGCCCATTGCCACCGCGCGGCTGACACACTTGCAGCGTTTGGAGGCCGAGAGCATCCAGATCATGCGGGAGGCGGTCTCGGAGTCGGAGAACCCGGTGATGCTGTATTCGGTGGGCAAGGACTCGGCCACCATGTTGCACCTGGCCCGCAAAGCCTTTTACCCCTCGGCTCCACCCTTCCCGCTGCTACACGTCGACACCACCTGGAAGTTCAAGGCGATGTACGAGTTGCGGGACTCGATGGTGGCCGAGGCCGGGATGGAGCTGTTGGTCCACCAGAACCCCGAGTGCATCGAGCGGGGCATCAACCCGTTTGATCATGGCTCGGCGGTGCACACCGACATGTGGAAGACCCAGGGGCTCAAGCAGGCACTGGACAAGTACCGCTTCGATCTTGCCTTCGGTGGAGCACGCCGCGACGAGGAGAAGTCGCGGGCCAAGGAGCGGATCTTCTCGATCCGCTCCGATCAGCACCGTTGGGATCCCAAGGCACAGCGGCCCGAGTTGTGGCGCACCTACAACGTGCGCCACCGGCCTGGACAGTCGCTGCGGGTGTTCCCGCTGTCCAACTGGACCGAGCTGGACATCTGGCAGTACATCCACCGCGAGCAGATCCCCATCGTGCCGTTGTACCTGGCGGCGCCCCGACCGGTGGTGGAACGCGACGGCGTGTTGATCATGGTCGACGACGACCGGATGCCGCTCGATGAGGGCGAGGTGCCCCAGATGCGAAGCGTTCGGTTCCGCACGCTCGGCTGCTACCCCCTCACCGGCGCGGTGGAGTCCACCGCGGACACCCTGACCGCGGTGATTCAGGAGATGTTGTTGACCACCACGTCGGAGCGTCAGGGCCGCGTGATCGACTTCGATGCGTCGGGTTCGATGGAGGCCAAGAAGCAGGAGGGCTACTTCTGATGGCCGATCAAACGATCCAGGACGGTGTCAACGCGTTGATCGCCGAGGACATCGACGCCTACCTCGACGTCCACGAGCACAAGGACATGCTGCGCTTCCTCACCTGCGGCAGCGTGGATGATGGGAAGAGCACCCTGATCGGGCGCCTCTTGTACGAGTCGCATCTGGTGTTCGACGACCACCTGGCAGCACTCGAGGCCGACTCGCGCCGGGTCGGCACCCAGGGCGGCGACCTCGACTTTGCCCTCCTGGTCGATGGCTTGTCCGCCGAGCGTGAGCAGGGCATCACCATCGACGTGGCCTACCGGTTCTTCTCCACCGAGCGCCGCAAGTTCATCGTGGCCGACACGCCCGGCCACGAGCAGTACACCCGCAACATGGTCACCGGTGCGTCCAACGCGGACGCCGCCGTCATCCTCGTCGACGCCCGCAAGGGCCTCCTCACCCAGACCCGCCGCCACAGCTATCTGGTGTCGCTGTTGGGCATCGAGCACGTGATCGTCGCCATCAACAAGCTCGACCTGGTCGACTACTCCCAGGAGATCTGCAACGACATCGAGGCCGGTTACCGGGAGCTGGCCTCCGAGCTGGGCATCGACGACGTGACGTGCATCCCGATCTCGGCGCTCAAGGGCGACAACATCATCACGGCCAGCCCCAACACTCCCTGGTACGGGGGGCCCACCCTGCTCCAACACCTCGAAACCGTCGAGATCGCCGACCGCGGCACGCGCAGTCCGTTCCGCATGCCGGTGCAGTGGGTCAACCGCCCCAACCTCGACTTCCGCGGGTTTTCGGGGCTCATCGTCGGCGGCGACATCGCTGTGGGCGACCCGATCAGGGCACTGCCGTCGGGCAAACGCAGCACTGTCACAGAGATCACCACCTTCGACGGGCCGCTCGACCGCGCCGTCGCCGGGCAATCGGTCACCATCGTGCTCGACGACGAGATCGATGTCAGCAGGGGTGACGTGCTGTGCGCCGACGCCGACCCGCCCACCATCGCCGATCAGTTCGAAGCCCACATCGTGTGGATGCAGGAGGAGGAGTTGCTGCCCGGCCGCCCCTACCTGCTGAAGCTGGGCGCCACCACCGTCGGCGCCACGCTGTCGCCGCCGAAGCACACCGTCGATGTGAACACGCTGCAGCACCTGGCGGCCAAGACCCTGGGACTCAACGAGATCGGCGTGTGCACCATCACCACCGACCGCGCCATCCCGTTCGACCCCTACGAGGTCAACCGCGACATGGGCGGCTTCATTCTGATCGACCGGCTGACCAACGCCACCGTGGGGGCCGGCATGTTGCAGTTCGCCCTGCGCCGCAGCCAGAACGTGCACTGGCAGGCCCTTGACGTCACGGCCGAGTCACGGGGCACCCTCAAGGGTCACGGCGCCTCGGTGCTGTGGTTGACCGGCCTGTCCGGCTCAGGCAAGTCCACCATCGCCAACCGGGTCGAAGCCCAACTGCACGCCCAGGGCGTTCACACCTTCCTCCTCGACGGTGACAACGTGCGCCACGGGCTCAACCACGACCTGGGCTTCACCGACGCCGACCGGGTGGAGAACATCCGCCGAATCGCCGAGGTCACGCGGCTCATGGCCGATGCCGGGCTGGTGGTGCTCGTGTCGTTCATCTCACCGTTCCGGGCCGAGCGACAGTTGGCCCGCGAACGCGCCGGCGAAGGACGGTTCGTCGAGATCTTCGTCGATACCCCCTTGGCCGAGGCCGAGGCACGCGACGTCAAAGGCCTGTACGCCAAGGCCAGACGCGGCGACCTGAAGAACTTCACCGGCATCGACTCGCCCTACGAGGCACCCGATGACCCCGAGGTGCACATCGACACCCTCGCCATGTCACCCGACGAGGCCGCCGATGTGATCGTTCAACGCCTCCGCGAATCCGGCACCATCTCCTGACCCGGGCGATGCGCCACTGGGTGGCCTGATTCTTGACCGCCAGGACATCGTTCCGGTGTGTCAGGTGGTGTTCCGCAGGGACGCTCGGGCTCTGATCGACCCAATCCTGACGTGCTTCGTTGTCACAGGCATTCTTTACGATGGGAACATGAGTTCGAAGGTGCTCTTGACGGGAGCAGCAACCGCCATCGATCAGGCCAACACGGCGTTGGACAGCCTGTTTGCCGCAGGCGTCGCGCCCGCCGACGGCAAGGACGCCATCATGTGGCTCCGCGAGGTCGAGGTGTTGCGTCGCCGGGTCGACTCGGCGGCCACCCTGCTGGTCGGTGTCATCGACCAGCGAGCGTTGCATGTCGATGACGGGCATGCATCTGCTGGGACGATGGCCCAGCATGTCGCCAGGCTGTCCGGGGCAGAATCGTCAGCCCGGCAGAAGACCGCGAAGGCGTGCCGCGATCTCCCCATGCTGGCCGATGCATGGTCGAACGGCGAGATCGGCACCGACCAGATGCACCTCCTCGGTCGGGTCCACTCCAACGAGCGGGTCGCCCCGGCCATGGAGGCCCGCCAGGACGAACTCCTGGCCGACGCGAACAACATGTCGGCGAAACAGTTCGAAATGAAAACGCGGCGGTGGGAACGGCTGATCGACGAGGACGGTCCCGAACCGGCCAACGAACGCAACCACAAGAACCGCAACGCCACGTTGCGGCCGAACCCATGGGACTCGTCGTGGGACCTCACCGGCTTCTTCGCGTCGTTGCAGGGCGTTGAGATGCGCGAGATCTTCGACGTGTTCGTCGAAGCCGAATTTCAGGCCGATTGGGCCGAAGCAAAAGCCCGGTTGGGCGACGCGGTGACCGGCGCGGATCTGAACCGCACGCCGGCCCAACGCCGCGCTGATGCGTTGTTCCGGATCTTCCAGGTCGCCGCAACCGCACCCGACGGTGCGATCCCGCCCGGGTTCATCCACAACATCCACTGGTCCGCCGCCGCGTTCGAAGAGATACTTCGCTCGATGGAGCACGACCGGCCACCCAAGTTCGACCCCGACGACTTCATGTGCCGTAGCCAGGACGGCCACGACGTCGATCCGACCGAAGCGGGGGTGACCACCCTGTTCAGTCAGTTCCGGCGGATCGTCGTCGACGCCAACGGTGTCGTCATCGATCTTGGCCGTGCCCGACGGTTCACGGGGTCGGCCCGCACCGCAGCCACCGCCCCCCACACCTGTTGCGTGTGGCCCGGGTGTCACGTTTCGTTGAGCGCGTGTGAGGTCGACCACCTGATCGAGCACTCCCGCAACGGCCCCACCAACCCCTCAAACGCCTCGCCGCTCTGCGGCAAACACAACCGCTGGAAACAGAAGGGCTTCACCGTCCGACGCAACCCGGGGGGCACCTGGCACACCACCCGACCCGACGGCAGTCAGCTGGAGTGAGGCTCCCGCCAACCCGGCATCGAGGGCGGCCATGGTGGTCAGGCGGGCGAATCGAGGCCGAGAGATGCGGCCACACGGCGGCGGTGCCAGCGGGCGTCGCCGAAGCGGGACGCCAGGGCCCAGGTTCGCTTCAAATACAGGTGGAGGTCGTACTCGGTGGTGTACCCGATGGCCCCGTGGCACTGAAGCGCCTGTTCGCCCACGAACAATGAGGCCTCTGAGGCCATCGCCTTGGCCATCGACACGTGACGGTGGGCCTCCGGATCGCCGTTGGCCATGCTGTGGGCGGCGCGGTGCACCATCGGCGTGGCGAACGACAGCTGCAACCGGGCATCGGCCAGATGGTGCTTGACCGCCTGAAACGACCCGACAGGCACCCCGAACTGCTTGCGTTCCGACACATAGCCGACCGTCATGTCCAACATGGTCTCGCCCAGACCCAGCAGTTGCGCCGCTGTGCCCAGCGCCGCCCGGTTCCAAGCGTTGCGGATCATCGCCCGCGCCGCCTCGCCCTGGGCCAGCAGCGTGTCCGGATGTGCCTCCCAGGACAGGCGCGACAGCTTGCGCGCCCCGTCGACCGAGCGCTCCGGGCTGAGCCGCACCGAGGTGGGATCGACCACGTGAAGTTCTCCGTCCGCGTAGCCCACGATCACGTCGGCCGAGTTGGCGAAGGCCACGGTCCTGGCCGCCGGAAAAGCGGGCACCGCAGTGGCCCCGCCGGGCAGCCGCTCCAGCCAGGTGCCGGCCAGCGGGGCGGCACCACTGGGCGCCGAGTCCTGTGCGATCACCTCTGCCAGCAACGGCGCCACCACCATGGCGCTCGACAGCACCGGGTCGGGCAGGCCCACCCGGCCGCACTCGGTGAGTGCCAACACCATCTCCTCCTCGGAGAATCCCAGCCCCCCGTGGGCTTCGGGCACCATCAGCCCAAGCACACCCATGTCGGCCAACTTGGCCCACACGTCGCGAAGGCGGCCGTCCTCGGACTCCCACGCCTCGCGCACCCGCTCTGCGGGCACCTCACGGCTGAGCAGGTCGCGCACCGCAGCGGCCAGTTCCAGTTGCTCGTCCTCAAAGGCAAACCTCATGAAACCCGCTCCATCTCTGTCGCTCGCAGCCGAACGCTGATCAAGGCGCTCATGGCACTCACTTCCTGGGCAGCCCGAGCACGCGCTCGGCCACGATGTTGCGTTGGATCTCGTTGGTCCCGGCATAGATGGGTCCCGACAGCGCGAACTGCCAGCCCTTCATCCAGCGTCCGTCGTCGATGGCGCCGGGCGAGCCCTCATCCAGCTCGGCCTCGGCCCCGGCCAGCTCCAAACCAAGCCGGTGCAGCTCCACGTCCAGTTCACTCCACCACAGCTTGTTGAGGCTGGACTTGGCACCGGGCGAGCGGCCCTCTGTCACGTCGGTGACATCGGCCAGGGTGTACAGCTGGTAGGCCTCGGCGGCCATCCAGGCGGCGGTGATGCGGTCGGCCAGCACCGGGTCAAGGTCCTGGCGCTCACGGGCCCACGCCACGAGACGCTCGGCGGTCGCCATGAACCTGCCAGGTGATCGTAGGGTCAGGCCGCGTTCGGACGACGTGGTGGACATCGCCACCGACCAGCCCGCATGCACCTCGCCCAGCACCCACGCGTCGTCGACGAACGCGTCCTCGAGGAACACCTCGGCGAACCCCTCGTCACCGTCCAGCCGGGTGAACCCCCGCACGGTGATTCCCTCGGCGTCCAGCGGCACCATGAAGTAGGTGAGGCCGCGATGTCGCTCCTGCTGGGGGTCGGTGCGGAACAGGCCGAACATGTGGGTACTGAACGCACCGCGCGTGGTCCAGGTCTTCTGCCCGGTCAGTCGCCAACCCCCGGCCGCTTCGTCGCGCACCGCCTTGGACGTGATCCCCGCCAGGTCGCTGCCGGCGTTGGGCTCGGACCAGCCCTGGCACCACAGGTCCTCCGCTGCGGCCATGCGGGGGAGGAAACGGTCCTGCTGCTCCTGGGTGCCGTACTCGAAGATGGTTGGCGCCAGCAGGAAGATGCCGTTTTGTGTGACCCGCTGGGGAGCACCAGCGCGGTAGTACTCCTCCTCAAAGATCAGCCACTCCCACAAGGTGGCGTCGCGCCCGCCATACACCTCGGGCCACGAAACCACGGCATAACGAGCATCGAAGAGCGTCCGCTCCCAGTCGAGATGGGCGGCGAAACCCTGCTTGGTATCGCCCGATGGCAACGGGTCGGTGGGCACGTGGTCGGCCAGCCAGGCCCGCACCTCGGTGCGGAAGGCAGCCTCACTGGGGCTGTCGAGCAGTTCCATCGGTCCTCCGGCTCGGTCGAAGCAGGCAACGTACCAGCCCGGTGCGGCCAACCGGCCACCAGGCACCCTCCGCAGCCACGCCGACGCAGGACCGAACGCCCTCGATCGCAATCCTGTGGGATTTCCGGGAACTCGAGAGGTGTCGGCGGTCGTCTCATCTGAACCAACCACGATCGAGCACCCACACCCGAGGAACGACCATGACCTCCAACAACCCAGCCGAACGTTCGCCAAACATCTCCGACGAGGCGGGCAACGCGCCTTCCCTGCCCTCACGGTTGGCCGCTCTCGCAGGTCGACACCGTTGGTTGACCGTGGTCGCCATCATCGTGCTGCTCGCCGCCCTCACCGGTGTGGGCACTGCATTGCAAGGGACGGAATCCGGAGATTCTTCCAGCGCCGCCCCCTCAATTGGCATCGATTCTTCCGAGGCGGAGATCGGCAGCCGTGCCCCGAATTCTGATACCACAGCAGGCGTCCTCCCTGAGACGGGTGCAGGCAAGGCGGCCGGAAGCGCCGCGATCGTCGCACCCAGCGAGGTGTCGGGTACCGCCACCGACGCGCCCGGTGTTGTGGCCGACGGCAGCGGCGAGGCCGGCGCCGACATCGCTCCGATGGAAACCCCACAGGTCGCCGGGGTGGAACGAGACCTGGTGCGCACCGCCACCCTCGACCTCACTACGAAGGAACCCGACACCGCCTCGGCCAAGGCACGCTCCATCGTCACCGCGCTCGGCGGTCGGGTGGCCCAGGAGCAGTCCAGCTTCTCCGGGAACTCCACGGTGGTGCTCACGTTGGCGCTTCCCCCCAAGGGCTTCGACCGGGCAATGGAACAGCTCTCCGGGCTGGGCAAGGTCACCGACCGGTCGCAGTCCACCGACGACGTCACCGGGCAGGTCACCGACCTGGAGGGACGCATCACCACCTTGAAGGCCTCGATCGTTCGCCTCCAAGGGTTTCTGTCCAAGGCGTCGGACGCCGGAGAGATCGGCACGCTGGAAAGCGAACTGCTTCGTCGAGAGACCGAACTGGAGGGCATCCAGGGCCAGTTGCGCACCATCGAGGCACAGGTGGCCGAGAGCACCGTCACGCTCACCATCACTGAGCCCGGAACTCGCATTGAACCGATCGAGGAGACCGACGACGGCGTCGGCTTTATGGACGGTCTGACCCGAGGCTGGGAGGCGTTCACCGCAGTGGTCAACGCCATCGTGGTTGCCTTGGCAGCCATTGCCCCGTTCTTTGGGATCGGCCTCTTGGTATGGCTGGTGGTGCGAGTTGCACGGCGGCGCCGCGGCGCCGCAGACGCCGATTCGTCGACCGCGGACGCCGCCCCATCGGACGACTGAGCGCGTCAACTCCGAATCGGAGTGTGGTGGCGTTATGACGGGGAATAGTGTTGCCGGATGGGGAGATCGTTGTTCGGACAACTCGTTCGATGGCCGGTGGACCTGGCCACCGAGTTGGTCAAGGTCCCCAGCACCCTCCGATCGTTACGCGAGACGCTGACCGTGCTGCCCGAGACAATCGTCCGGCTGGAAGCCCAGGTGACTGAGACCACTTCGGTGGTCAACGGCACGGTGCCCCGCATCGAGGGGATCGCCGTCCAGATCGGCGCCAACATCGACGGCGCGGTGGCCGTGGTCGACAACATCGGTGGCCAGATCGAACCGTTGCAGCAGTCGCTCGATCGGGTGCTGCCCGACGTGCTGCGCCTGGTGGAGGTGGTCGACAGCAAGGTGCAGACCATCGGCGCCGACGTCTCGGAGCTGTCCGAAGCGCTCATGGTGGCGCTGCGCCTCATCCCCGGCGTCCGCAAGTCCTCCCGCAAACCCTGACGCACCCGAAGCCGGGACGTTTGGACCGGCGCACGCGAGCCACATGCATCGTTGAAACAGTCAGTCGACGATCGCCTGGGTGACCAGTTGGGTGAGCTGGCTCCGCAACGGCCAGGTGCCGGAGGGAATCAGCTGGGTCATGAACACTGCGGTGATCTCCTCGACCGGGTTCACGAAAAACCCGGTGGAGGCGGCACCGCCCCAGGCGAAGGTGCCCTGCGAGCCCAACACCTTGTGCCTCACGGGGTCGGTCACCACCGAAAAACCCAACCCGAAGCCCACGCCGGCGAACGGGGTCTCGGCATACATCGACCGGGCAAACCCCAACAGGTCGGCGCCGCCCGGCAGGTGGTTGCAGGTCATGAAATCGACGGTTCGGGGGCTGAGCAGCCGCACACCATCCCGTTCGCCCCGCCGCAGAAGAACGTCGCAGAACCGCAGGTAATCATCGGTGGTCGACACCAACCCGCCGCCGCCGGACAGAAACGTGGGGACGCTGCGGCTGACCGGACCGAGTTCGTCGAACCGCACCGCCTTCTTGGTGGCCGGGTCCGGCACGTGCAGCGCGGCCAGCCGATGGCGCTGACCCTCCGGCAGTCCGAAGGCGGTGTCGACCATGCCCATGGGCCCGAGGATCCGCTCGGCGAAAAACGCATCGAGTGACCGCCCGCTCAGCACCTCCACCAGCCGGCCCAGTACGTCGGTGGACACCGAATAGCACCAGGCTGTGCCGGGTTGGAACCGCAACGGCAGCGACGCCCAAGTGGCGACCGCTTCGGCGAGCGTGACGCCCTTCGGGCCGCCGAGGTCGTACCCGGCATCGCGGTAGAGGGCGTCGGTCGGGTGGCTGCGCTGGAAGCCGTAGGTGAGCCCCGAGGTGTGGGTGAGCAGGTGCCAGATGCGCAGCGGCTCGGTGATCGGCTCGGTCTCGGGCCCAGTGGTCGAGCCGCCCTTCCACACGCGAGTGTCAGCGAACTCGGGGAGGTACGCAGCGACGGGATCGTTCAGCTCGAAACAGCCCTCCTCGTAGAGCATCATGGCTGCCAGCGACGTGATCGGTTTGGTCATCGAATAGATGCGAAACACCGTGTCGTCGTTGACCTGGCGGCCGCTCTCGGGGTCGGCGAACCCGTAGTTGGAGCGATGCACCAGTCGTCCCCGGCGGGTGACCGCAAGCGACCAGCCGGGGAGCCGTCCGTCGTCCACGTAGCGACGGAAGAGGGTATCGATACGGCCAAGGCGTTCGGCGTCCATGCCGACCCCGGCCGGGTCGGCCAACTCCCGCACGTCAAGTACTGGCGCTTCGCGCTCCGGCAACATCATCTCGGAACTCTCTCATTTGGCAGGCACCGGCGCTGACTCAGCGTTCCCTCGGCGCCGGTCAGCCGGCCAGGCGCTCCAACGTGGCCTCGGCCTCGGTGACGATGTCGCCGAGCACCTCGGCCACCGTCGGCAGCGAATCGATGACACCGACCACCTGGCCGGTTGGCAGGATGCCCACCTCGGCCTGGCCGTCCACCATGGCCGCCTTGGTGAGCATCGGGGCGTTGGCCGCCATCGCCAGCTGTGCCCAGGTGAGGTCCTGGCTCTTGCGCATCGCCAGGCCGGTCTGAACGAGGTCCTTCAGCGACGTGCCGGTGAGCGCCCGGAATCTCAGCGCGTTGCGTAGCGCGTTGGCCACGCGCACCGGGGCGATGCCCGACTCGAGCGCCGAGATCACGTCGGTGGCGATCACCCGCTGCGGGGCGCCGTCGATGGCGGTGGTTCGCACGGTGCCGGTGACCGGTGTCTTCAGATAGATCGCCTTGATGTCATCGGGCACACCCGACTCGGCGGTCAGCAGAAAGCGGGTGCCCATGGCGATGCCGTCGGCACCCTGCGCCAGCGCAGTCACCAGGCCACGTCCATCCCGGTAGCCACCGGCCCCAAGCACGATCACGCCGTCACCATTTGGGCCGGCGGCGGTGCCGGCACCGACCGCGTCGGCCACGTCGGGCACCAGCAGGCTGGTTGGCACGGCGCCGGTGTGGCCGCCCCCCTCTCCGCCCTGGGCGATGATGCACTGCACGCCGATGCCCGCCATCTTCTCGGCGTGTCGTCGCGCTCCAACGGTGACCATGGTGACGATGCCCGCGTCGTTGAGCCGGGACACCACCTTGGCGGACGGCGGTCCGGCGAACGATGCCACCGCAACGCCCCGGTCCTCCATCAGACCCAACCGCTTGTCGAGGTCGGCCTGCACCGGAAGCAGGTTGACACCGAACGGTGCGTCGGTGGCACCGGCCACCTTGGCGATGGCCGCATCGAGCTCGTCGAAGGTCATCGTCGCCGAGGCCAGGATGCCGAGGCCCCCCGCATTGGCGGTGGCAGCGGTCAGCGTGGCGCCCGAGACCCAGCCCATGCCGGTCTGCACCACCGGCAGACGCACTCCGACCAGTTCACAGAACCGGGTGGTCAGGGCCGGGTGGCTCGTGGACCGGCTGATTGCGGCCTCACTCTGCGCCACCTGCTCGGCGGGCTCACTCATTCGGCACTTCCCGGGCTGCGAGGCCGTCCGGGTCGATCTCGTTGCGCAGCAGCGAGATCTCGTCGGTCGTCGGGGCCCGGGATTCGGGCACCTCGTCGGGCACGGCCAGCTCAAACCCGGTGGCGGCGACCACATCGTCGACCGACGACCATGGGTGCACCGATCGCAACCGGGCGCAGTTCACGCCGTTACCGTCGGTGGCCTCAAAGTCGATCACGCACAAGTTGGTGACCACCCGGCGGATCTCGTGAAAGCGGGAGGTCTCTGGACCCAGTTCCGCCGCCCGGTCGTAACCCACGCCGGAGACGACGTCCACCGACTCCACCAGTGCCTTCGGCGAATGGTTGCCGATGAAGTAGCTGGTGGTGTGGCTGATCGTGTTGCCCGGGGCGCCCCGGAAGCCCAGCAGCTGGGCCTTGGGCCGGTGCCAGTCGCCGATGGCGGCCAGATTCTGGTTGCCGTAGCGGTCAACCTGGCTGGCGCCCATCATCACGTGGCGGCGTCCGTTCCACAACAACTCGAACATGCGACGGTACGGGTTCCAGTGCTCCACCACCCGGTCTGTGTCGGGGCGGCCGACCGCCGGGGTATTGGCGGTCAGCGTGGCCAGACCGTCGGTGATCGCCAGGTCGGGCTCAAATGCGGCCCTGGCCAAACGTCCGCCGATGAGCGGCAGGTTGCCGATGGGGTTGCACAGACGCTCGCCGTCGCCCCTGAAGGCCTCGGCGATGGCGACGGCGCAGTAGTCGGCGCGGGTGGCGTTGGTTGCGGTCTGCTCGCTCATCGGTTGGTCTCCTCGGCGATCGCACGGCTGGGATGAGCGATGAAGGCGGCGATCCACTCGTCCCACGCCTCGTCGCTCTTGGCGGTGGCGGCGTAGGCCCGCTGGGCGTCCTCGTCGCGCTCGTAGTCGGGCAGGCACTGGGTGAACCCGGCACCTCCGGGCGCCTCGACCACCGCATCGGTGTTCAGGCGGCTGACCAGCAGGGTCTGCACCGGGCCCTCGTCGAGGAAGTTCGCCGGTTCGACCACCCGCTCGCAGCTGACGATCGCCTTGTCGGCGGCCCGCACGAACAGGTCGTCAAAGAACGGATCCTCACCCAGCAGTTGCGCGTTGCCGGCAGCGTCGGCCCTGTTGGCGTGGATCAGGGCGTAGTCGAGGTGCAGGGCAGGCACGGCCAGCAGCTCCTCGGGCTCGCCCCCGCTGCGGCCGGGATACGGACTGGTGACCATTTTCAGGTCGGGCATCACCCGGGGCACGTCAGAGCCCAGGCCGGCCCGGGTTGGCAGAAACGGCAGGTTCCAACCCGCTGCGTTCAGACCGAGCAGGATCATGCCCTCGTCCCACTCGGCGGCCTCGATCGAGCCGGTCTGGCGGGCGGCCCGGTAATGGGGCTCGAGTGCGATCGTGTCCATCGTGACGAACCCCGAGATCACCTTGGCCACCTTGCCGGCGCGGCACAGGATCCCCACTTCGGGGCCCCCGTAGGCCACCACGGTGAGGTCGGTCAGGTCGTCGCGGGCCACCAGTTCGGCGATGAGCGCCAGCGGCTTGCGCCGGGCCCCCCAACCGCCGATGCCGATGGTCATGCCCGAGACGATGTGGGAGGTCGCCTCGGCTGCGGTGGTCACTTTGTCGGCCACGTGGCCCCTCTTTCGTGTGAATTGGATGCTGGAGAGTTGATCGGTGCAGGTCGGTTGCTCGCCGGTGGGCGACCAGTGGTTGCCTCAGCGTTCGTGGCTGGGAGCCCGCTTCTCAACGAAGGCGTCGCGGGCCTCGTCGGACACGCCGGACAGGTTCAGCTCGAACGTGAAGCCCTGCTCCATGCGGTAGCTGCGCTTCACATCCACCGGGTCGATGGCGTTCAGCGATTCTTTGGCCGCTCGGATCACCAGCCTGCTGTGCTGGGTGATCGACCGGGCGATCCGTTCTGCGGTGGGGATCACCTCGTCGCGTGGCACCACCTCGGCCACCGATCCCCAGGCGTGCAGCATGGACACGTCGATTGGCTCGGCGGTGTAGACCATCTGACGCATTCGGTGCGGGGGGACCAGCCGGGCCAGGTGTGTGGCGGCGCCGAGTGCTCCCTGCTTGACCTCGGGCAGGCCGATCGTGGTGCCCTCTGCGGCGACGATGATGTCGGAGTTGCCCATCAGGCCGATGCCTCCGCCCAGCACGAAGTCGTGCACGACGCAGATCACCGGCACCTCGCAGTCGTAGATCGCCCCGAAGGCGGCGGCGCAGCCGCGGTTGGCGCCGATCAGCGCGTCGAAGCCCTCGGTGTTCTGCATCTCCTTGATGTCCACACCGGCATTGAAGCCCTTGCCGGCGGCCGACAGGATGACCACGCCCACCTCGGGGTCGCGTCCGGCTGCGGTGAGCAGATCGGCCAGCTCGAACCATCCGGCCACGGTCAGTGCGTTCACCGGCGGATGATCCATCACCAGGTGACAGATGCCGTCGGTTGTGGTGACCTGAAAGCCCATGGTGTGCCATCTCCAAGATGCCGGGGCGCCCACTCCGCGTTCAATCTGACGATGTGTCAGATTGGTGAGGAACGGTAGTCCAGTCACCCCAGGAGCACCATGAGCACGGCCCAGACCAACGACCACGCCACCACCGACCCGCTGGATTTCACCGGATCGGTGGTGTTGGTCACCGGCGGTTCCCGAGGCATCGGCCGAGGCATCACCGAGGCCTTCCTCAGTCATGGCGCAGCGGTGGTGATCTGTGGCCGCAGCGAGCCCGAGCAGCTTCCGGAGGCACGGGGACGCACGGCCAGGTTCGTCGCCGCCGACGTGCGCGACGCAGCCGCCGTCGATGCGCTCATCAGCGATATTGAGGCCAGCGAGGGCCACCTCGACGTGGTGATCAATAACGCGGGCGGGGCCCCACAGGTGGACGCCGCCGAGGTCAGCCCTCGGTTTCACGAGGCGATCATCGCCCTCAACCTCACCGCTCCGCTTCACGTGGCCCAGCGGGCCAACCGCGTGATGCGCACCCAGGACGCCGGTGGCTCGATCATCAACATCGCCTCGGTGTCGGGCGTCCGCCCCTCCCCGGGCACCGCCGCCTACGGCGCGGCCAAAGCCGGGCTGATCGGATTGACCACCTCGCTTGCGGTGGAGTGGGCCCCGAAGGTGCGCATGAATGCGGTGATCGCCGGGCTGATCGAAACCGAACAGGCGCACCTGCATTACGGCGATGAGGCCGGGGTCGCCGCGGTGGCGGCAACCGTCCCGCTTGGCCGCATGGGCAATCCGGCCGACCTGGCGAACGCGTGCCTGTACCTCGCGTCACCGCTGGCGTCGTACGTGTCGGGGTCCACGCTGACGTTACACGGCGGGGGCGAACGGCCCGCGTTCCTCGACGAGGCTGAACCGACCGCACCTGGCAACGCCTGAGGCCGCAAGGCGTCGCCGGTACGCGCTTCGAGGTACCGGCTTGCGGCGGGTGACCCTCCCCCAGAAATCGACAGTCGGCAACTAGCGTCGGGGGGGTGAGCCCACCCCGACCCACCTTCGACCGGACCGTCGTCGGGCGCGTCCTGATGCTGGCCGGCCTGGCACTGCTGCTGACCTCGTGCGGGGGCAATTCAGGAGTCGGCTTGTTCGGCGACTACAACGGGCGCCTCGACTTCGCAACCAAGGATGTCGCGGCCGGCCGCCAGCAGGCGCGGCTGATCGTGGAGGAGGGCCACCAGGGACGGTTGGAGAAGGAGGAAACGAGCTTCCCTCCAAGATTCCTGGGGCTTTTCGCGGGCGATCCGCAGGCGGTGATGACCTTTCGGGTTCCGGCCAGGCAGTTCGACTCAACCATGGTGGACCTCGACACTCCTTCGGTCGGAACGGTGACCAACCGCGTCGTGACCGGCCGCGACGACATCGAACGACGAAGCGACCTGTCCGAGATCTCCCAGATCCTCAACGATCGTTTAGACGAGGTCGTCGATCAGAACGGTGACGACGAGGACGTGATCGATGCCCAGGAGCAGCTCGCCGAGCTCGCCGAGCAATCAAACCGTCCGGTGCTGGTGGTGACCCTGCAACCCGGCCGAGGTCTCGGCGGATGGTTCAGCGTCCTCTTCTTCAACCGACTCGTGTGGTTGATCCTCGGCTTGATGGTCGGCTTCGCATTCGGGCACAAGAAGGGCGAACCCAAGGTCAGCCCCGTTTACGGGAAAGACGACGACCGCCAAAACTCGCCCGAGAAAAACCCTGACGTGAACGACTGGGGCGAGCCCGCCTGAGCCTCGAGCCCAACGGTTCGACGCAGCATTGCGTATCTGGCACAGTTGCGACCGCAGATCTGACGCGGCGTCAGGTTTGACAGCGTTCACGGTCCGTCGATTCACCGGAGACGGCTCGGGACCCCATTCTGCCAGAGGAGCACGCTATGAGCGCTCAACAGTCACCCACCTCGGCGACAAGTTCGTTTGCGGTCGAGGGATGGTTCGAGACCGATCCGGCGCCCGCGCTGATCGGGTCGCGATGCATCGGTTCGGGCACGTACTTCTTCCCGCCGACCGACACCTCCAGGGCCCCCGGTTATGCCGGCGGCGCCACCGAGGAGGTGCGGCTCAGCAACCGCGGCAGGCTGTGGAGCTACACGTCGGCGGGCTATCAGCCTCCCGAGCCGTACCTCGAGCCACCCGAGGGCTTTGCGCCCTTCGCCATCGCTGCGGTGGAACTGCCCGACGAGGGGCTGGTCGTACTCGGCCAGGTGCCCAGCGACGTCAGCACCGAGGATCTGACCGTGGGCATGGAGATGGAACTGGTGATCGACACGTTGTACGCCGACGACGAAGGCACCAAGGTGATCTGGAAGTGGCGGCCGGTTGCAACCACCAACCCGGCGACTAGTGAGATGACGGAGGCAGGTCGATGAGTCACGACAACGACGTCGCAGTGCTCGGTGTGGGCATGCACCCCTGGGGCAAGTGGGGCCGCAACTTCGTCAGCTACGGCGTCCACGCCGCACTCGCAGCGCTTGAAGACGCGGGCATCCCATGGACCGACGTTGGGTTCGTGTCGGGTGCCGACACGATGCGCAACGGGTACCCCGGCTACGTGGCCGGCGCCACGTTCGCCCAGGCGCTGGGCTGGACCGGCGTGCCGGTCACCTCCAGCTACGGCGCCTGCGCCTCGGGTGCGATGGCCATCGAGGCCGCCCGGGCCCGCATCCTGTCGGGTCGCTGCGACGTGGCCCTGGTCGTGGGGGCCGACACCACCCCCAAGGGATTTCTCGCCCCGCAGGGCGGCGAGCGCACCGACGACCCGGACTGGCTTCGGTTCCGACTGCTCGGCGCGACCAACCCGACCTATTTCGGCATGTACGCCCGCCGGAGGATCGACCTCTATGGGGCCACCGTCGACGACTTCACCGCCGTCAAGGTCAAGAACGCACAGCACGGCCTGAACAACCCCTACGCCCGCTACCGCAAGGCGTTCTCGGCCGAGGACGTGGCCGCATCGCCGGTCGTCGCCGACCCGCTGCACCTGCTGCACATCTGCGCCACCTCCGACGGTGGTGCAGCCATGGTGCTCACCTCAGCGGAGTACGCCCGCAAGCGCGGCCTCGACAACCCGGTGCGGGTGGCGGCGGTGTCGACGACGACGCCGACCTATCCCAACACGGTCATCGAGATGCCCCACTTCGCCACCGACTCCACCGTCGGTTACCCGCTGCCGGAACGCACCTTCAAGCAGAGCATCGGCCACGCCGCCTACGAGGAGGCCGGCCTGGGTCCGGACGATGTCGACGTCGCCGAGGTCTACGACCTGTCGGCCGCCTTGGAGTTGGACTGGTACGAGGATCTCGGATTCTGCGAACCGGGTGAGGCCGAGGGCATGATCCGTGACGGGGCGACCACCATCGGGGGTCGCCTGCCGGTGAATCCGTCCGGTGGTCTGGCCTGCTTCGGCGAGGCGGTCCCCGCCCAGGCCATCGCTCAGGCGTGCGAGCTCACCTGGCAGCTTCGGGGCCAGGCCGAAGGCCGTCAGGTTGACGGCGCCAAGGTGGGCATCACCGCCAACCAGGGTCTGTTCGGCCACGGCTCATCGGTGATCCTCACCCGCTGAGCCGCCCGGCGGCCTCGGCCCCGCTACCGTCGTTTCGGTGAGCAGGTCCCCACAGGTTGGCATCGCGGACGGTAACGGATGGCGTGATCACCTGGCCGAACGGGCCGACGCCATCAAGTCCGCCGGGCGTTGGCGCTCGACGCGAACCTACGATTCGCTCGGCCCAAGCGGCACGCTCGATCACGGTCCCGACCCCGTCGTCACGTTCGCCTCCAACGACTACCTCGGCCTCAGCTCCCATCCGGCGGTGATCGAAGCGGCGTCCGCCGCCACCCACCGCTGGGGTACCGGCGCCGGGGCCTCGCGGCTGATCTGCGGCACCCGACCGGTGCACGACGAGCTGCAGGCGGAGTTGGCCGATTGGAAGCACACCGAGGCTGCCCTGGTGTTCCCGACCGGGTTCGCCGCCAACCTCGGGGTCCTCACCGTTCTGGGCGGGCCCGGGGTTCGCATCGTGTCCGACGAACTCAACCACGCCTCCATCATCGACGGTGCCCGGCTGGCCGGCGCCGAGGTGGCCATCTATCCCCACCTCGACCTTGCTGCTGCGTCTGCGCTGATCACCGAGTGGCCGGGCCGGTCGGTGCTGGTGACCGACGCCGTGTTCTCAATGGACGGCGATGCCGTCGACATGGAAGAGGCGGTCGAGCGCTGCGCACAGCTTGGCGCGGCACTCGTCGTCGACGAGGCCCACTCGGTGTGGGGGCCCAACCTTTCTGGGCCGGCAGGACCGCTCGATGCTCCCCCGGTCGTCCGTGTCGGCACGCTGTCCAAAAGCCTCGGGGCGATGGGTGGGTTCGTTGCAGGTCCGCGCGCGGTCATCGACTTGCTGGTCAACGCAGCCCGTCCGTTCATCTTCTCGACCGGCCTCTCCCCCGGCGACGCGGCCGCCGCCCTCGCGGCGCTCCACCTCGTGCGTTCGCCGGAGGGGCGCGCCCTGGTGCGGCGGGTCCGTGCCCACACCGACCGGCTGACGCCGAACCATCCCAGCCCGATCGTTCCGGTCATCATCGGCGACGAGCATCGGGCGGTCGCCGCCTCCGAGGACCTACTCGATCTCGGCTACTGGGTGCCGGCCATCAGACCCCCGACTGTGGCGCCGGGCACCAGTCGCCTGCGCATCACGCTGTCGGCCGCCCACGACGACGAGCACATCGACGGCCTCCTCGCAGCTCTCGACCGGCTGGGCCTGCGATGAGCCAATCAACCAGCGCCGGGGCCCGACCGAAGTTGCTCGTCGCCTGCGTCGGCACCGCGACCGAGGTGGGTAAGACGTGGGTCGGCGCCCGGACGATCGAGGCGTTGCGCCGCCGGTCGATCCAGGTTGCGGCACGCAAACCCGCCGAGAGCTTCGCCGTCGACGGGCATGAGCCGCTGGACTCCGAGGTGTTGGCCCACACCAGTGGCGAACCGGCGGAGCAGGTCACACCGCCCCAACGGCGTTATGCGGTCGCCCTCGCCCCGCCGATGGCGGCTCAGCGGCTCGGCTTGGCACCGCCGTTGATCGCCGAGCTGCTCGTGGAGCTCGGGTGGCCCAGCGGGTGCCGAGTGGGCTGGCTGGAGACGGTGGGCGGGGTGCGCTCCCCGGTGGCGGCCGATGCCGACTCGCTCGGGCTGTGCGCCGCGGTCGACCCTGACGTGGTCGTGTTGGTGGGTGATGCTTCGCTGGGTGCAATCGGCGCTGCGGTGTCGGCGATCGACTCGATCACGCTCGGGGCACCGGCGCTGGCCGACCGCACCATCGTGCTGATGAACCGCTTCGACCCCGACGACGATGGCCATCGCGAGAACCACCGCTGGCTGGCCGAGCACCTGTCCCAACCGGTCCTCACCGACATCGCATCGCTGGCCAACCGCCTTGCCGACGCGGTCGAGCGCGCCGACCAAACGTTCGGCGCGCCCGGGGGAAGCGCCTGAGGAGACGGTCGTTAGCCTGGGCGCATGCCCACTCCAGATCCAGCCGACCGCCCCTACGACGTGGTGCTCTTTGGAGCGACCGGCTTCGTGGGCAGGCTCACCGCCCGGCACCTGGCCGCCCACGCCGACGACTCGACCAGGATTGCGCTGGCCGGGCGCTCGTCGTCCCGCCTGGAGGAGGTCCGTGCCGAACTCGGCGGGGCGGCCGCCGATTGGCCGCTGATCGTCGCCGACGTCAACGAGCCCGACACGATCGTCGCGCTGGCCGAGCAGACCCGGGTGGTCGCCACCACGGTCGGGCCGTACGCCCGGTGGGGTCTGCCCCTCGTCGAGGCCTGCGCCGGCGCCGGCACCCACTACGCCGACCTCACCGGCGAGGTGCTGTTCGTACGCGACAGCATCGACCGGTTCCACGACGTAGCCGCCGCCTCGGGCGCACGCATCGTGCACTCCTGCGGGTTCGACTCGGTGCCCTCCGACCTGGCGGTCATGGTTGCGGCCCGCGAGGCCGACACGCGCCACGGCGACCCACTGGCCGAGGCCACGCTGGTGGTCGTGTCGGCCAAGGGTGGGGTCAGCGGCGGGACGATCGACTCGATCCGCAATCAGGTGGCGGTCATGGCCGCCGACCCGGCGAAGCGCAGCATCGGAGCGGATCCCTACGCGCTCAGCCCCGACCGCTCGTCCGAGGCCGATCTGGGCCCCCAACGCGACGTTGGCCCGCCCCGCTACGACCGTCGATTGGGCATGTGGGTGGCCCCGTTCGTCATGGCCCCCTACAACACCCGGATCGTGCGGCGCAGCAATGCCTTGCTCGACCACGCGTACGGTCGCCGCATGCGCTACTCGGAGGTGATCGGGTTCGACTCACCGATCACCGGCCCGTTCCTGGCCACCGGCGTCACCGCCGGCACCGTCGCCGGCGCAGCCGCCATGGCCTTCGGCCCCACCCGCAAGCTGCTCGACCGGGTGTTGCCGTCCCCCGGGGAAGGGCCCAACTCCAAGACCCGCAGCAACGGCCACTTCCACGTCGATGTGCACGCCACCACCGCCGGGGGCCGCAATGTGGTGGCGACCGTTGCCGCCGACGGTGATCCCGGTTACGCGGCCACCGCGGTCATGTTGGGCCAGAGCGCGCTCGCCCTCGCCCTCGATGGGGAGGCGCTTCCCGATGCGGCGGGCGTGCTCACCCCCGCCACCGGCATCGGCGAGGCGCTGGTCGACCGGCTGGTCGCCCGAGACTTCGACATCTCGGTCCGCTAACCCGGCACCCACACGACCAAGCCGCAACTCGGGAGCCCACACAACCGCCAGACAGTGGTGTGCACTCCCCAGTTGGGCAGATCGTCTGACTGAGCCGACCGAATTCCGACGACGACGGCGACGACGACGACGACGACGGGCAGTGAGCAGCAGCCCACCGCCCACCAACTTCAGTACGGTTGCCGGCAGCATCTTGATCGACGTGCCGGAACCGGTCCGTGGCAACTCCGAGGCGCCACAGGCGTAGCGGGTTCCTGCTCGCGCGGCGGTGCAGCGGACACCGAAAGGGCCCAGTGGTCGGAGTGGGCTCCGGCACGGACGGTGATCGTGCACGATTCCGCGCCGGGGTCGAGCACGCCGTCGGTCACCTTCGCGGACACGGGCATCTCCACCAGGTCGTCACCGCGGTACGAGAACCGCACCTTCGGTCTGCTCGGAAGGCCGGGAGTTGCACCAGGCGGGATTCAGGGTGTTCCCGTTCGACGACACGAACCCGTTGCACCGGGCCGGGTCGTCCCAAGGGGCCTTCGAGGAGTACGCAAGGCCATCGGATCAGAGACATAGTCGGCCAACCTGGTGGCCAATCCGGTGTCGGGAACGTTCCTAAAGTTCTCGCCACAGAGCACCGTCCGCGCGCCGGATACGCCCGGCGGTCTCAACCGCCGGGCGGTGTCTGTATCCAATGTGTGGCACCCGAGGGGCCACAGCCGGAACTAGCCGGCGACGTCGCCGCCCGATGCCGAGTCGGGCACCGCTCCGATCACACCGCTGCCGTCAGCCCCGGCGGCAGCAGCCCCAACCAGCGCCGGGGTCACGCCGGCCTGCTGGGCGAGGAAGTCGGCGCCGCCCTGGCCCTCGTCGTCCGAGCTGAAGTACTCCATCGGCTCGTAGTCGGGGGCGTAGGTGTCGATCTCAGCGAAGCGCTCCATGCCGGTGCCGGCCGGGATGAGCTTGCCGATGATGATGTTCTCCTTCAGACCCATCAGGCCGTCGTAACGGCTCTCGATGGCGGCCTCGGTGAGCACCCGGGTGGTCTCCTGGAACGACGCGGCCGAGAGCCACGAGTCGGTAGCCAACGACGCCTTGGTAATACCCATCAGCTCGGGACGGCCGTCGGCGGGACGCTGGCCCTCCTGCAACAGGCGGGCGTTGGTGTCACGGAACGTCTGAGAATCCACACGCTCACCGGGCAGGAACGACGAGTCGCCGGGCTCCTGAATGGCCACGCGACGGGTCATCTGCCGCACGATCAGCTCGATGTGCTTGTCGTGGATCGACACGCCCTGGTCGCGGTACACCTTCTGTACCTGGTCAACCAGGTAGCGCTGCGTGGAGTACACGCCCTGAATGTCCATGAGTTCCTTGGGGTCGCGAGGACCCTCCACCATGGCGTCGCCGGCGGTGATGTCATCGCCGTCCTTGACCTCCAGGCGGGCCTCACGGGCCACGGTGTACACGTCCTCTTCACCATCATCGGAGACGATGGTGACCACGCGTCCCTTGCCATCGTCCTCACCGATGCGCACGACGCCGGAGGTGGCGGCCAGCACGGCCTTGTTCTTCGGGGTGCGAGCCTCGAACAACTCGACCACGCGGGGCAGACCACCGGTGATGTCGCCACCGGCGGAGGCGACGCCACCGGTGTGGAAGGTACGCATGGTCAGCTGCGTGCCGGGTTCGCCGATCGACTGTGCGCCGATGACGCCCACCGCCTCGCCGGGCTCGATCGTCTTGGACGTGGCCAACGACGTGCCGTAGCCCTTGGCGGTGATGCCAAAGTTCGACTCGTCGGTGAGCGGCGACAGCACCCGAATGCGGGTGATGGTCTCATCGTCGCGCAGGGCCACCATCAGTTCGAGGCCAACCTCGGTGCCCTTCGGAACCAGCCTGCCGTCACTGAGGGTGACGTCGTCGGCCAGCGTTCGGCTGAACAGGCGCGTGTCCATGTAGCTCTTCACCGCGCGATCGCTGGGGGCCGTGCGCTGGGTGCCCACGTAATTCCCGTCGGCGTCGGCGAACCCATCGGGGTGCACACCATTGATCCAGATGCCCCGCACCGGGGCACCCGTGGCAAACGGGTCTTCCTCGTTGATGATGAGTTCCTGTGCCACGTCGACCAAACGACGGGTGAGGTAGCCCGAGTCGGCGGTGCGCAGCGCGGTGTCCACCAGGCCCTTACGTGCGCCCGGCGTGGCGATGAAGTACTCCAACACGTCCAGCCCCTCACGGAAGTTGGACTTGATGGGACGAGGAATCATGTCGCCACGGGGGTTTGCCACCAGGCCGCGCATACCGGCGATCTGACGCACCTGCATCATGTTTCCTCGGGCACCCGAGCCAACCATCATGTTCAACGAGTTGAACTTCTCGTTGCCCATCGCGTCGGCGACGGCCTCGGTCACCTCTGTGGTGGCCTCCGACCAGATCTCGACCGCCTTCTGGATGCGCTCGCCGTCGGTGATGACACCTCGGCGGAAGTTCCGCTCAACCTTTTCGGTCTCGTCCTCGAACCGGTCGAGGATCGACTTCTTCGACTCCGGGGTCTTCACGTCGGAGATCGCCATGGTCAGGCCCGACTTGGTGGACCACTTCAGCGTGAGTTCCTTCAAGAGGTCCAGGCTGTGCGCCACGGTGGCGTTCGGGTAGAAGATCACCAACTGGTCGACCAGATCGGACATCTCGCCCTTGCGGATCGACTTGTTCCAATACGGGAAGTCGTCCGGCAGCACCGTGTTGAACAGCACCCGACCGGCGGTGGTCTCCAGGCGGTCGGAGCCGTCGGGGCCCGGCCGCAGGGTGATTGCGGCGTGAGCCTCCAGCAGGCCGGCTTCGATGTCGCGCTCCACCTGCTCAAGGTGACGGTAGGTGCGACCCTCGCCGATGGCCCCTTCTTCGGGCTCGGTGAGGTAGTAGGCGCCGATCAGCATTTCCTTGGTGGGCGTCACCATCGGTCGCCCGTGCGCAGGCGACAGCAGGTTGTGCGCCGACAGCATCAGCACGCGGGCCTCGGCCTGCGCCTCGGCGCTCAGCGGCAGGTGGACCGCCATCTGGTCGCCGTCGAAGTCGGCGTTGAACGCGGTGCATACCAGCGGATGGATCTGGATGGCCTTGCCCTCGACCAGCACGGGCTCGAAGGCCTGGATGCCGAGGCGGTGCAGCGTTGGTGCACGGTTCAACATCACCGGGTGTTCCCGAATGACGTCCTCGAGCACGTCGTAGACGGCGGACCGGCGGCGCTCAACCATGCGCTTGGCCGACTTGATGTTCTGGGCCAGCTCACGGTCGACCAGCGCCTTCATCACGAAGGGCTTGAACAGCTCGAGGGCCATCAGCTTTGGCAGGCCGCACTGGTGCAGCTTCAGGGTGGGGCCAACCACGATGACCGAGCGGCCGGAGTAGTCGACGCGCTTGCCCAGCAGGTTCTGGCGGAACCGGCCCTGCTTGCCCTTCAGCATGTCCGAGAGCGACTTCAGCGGGCGGTTGCCCGGCCCGGTGACGGGACGGCCACGGCGACCGTTGTCGAACAGTGCGTCAACAGCCTCCTGCAGCATGCGCTTCTCGTTGTTGACGATGATCTCGGGTGCGCCCAGGTCGAGCAGCCGCTTGAGGCGGTTGTTGCGGTTGATCACCCGGCGGTACAGGTCGTTCAGGTCGGAGGTGGCAAAGCGGCCACCGTCCAGCTGCACCATCGGGCGCAGTTCCGGCGGGATCACCGGCACCACGTCGAGGATCATGGCTCGCGGGTCGTTTTCGCGGGCGCCCTCTTCGGCGGTGCGGTTGAAGGCGGCAACGATCTTCAGGCGCTTGATGGCCTTCTGCTTGCGCTGGGCCGACAGCGGCTTCTGGCCCTCGGCCGGGTCGATCTGCGCCCGCAGCTTGACCTCTTCCTCCACCAGGTCGATCTCCTCGATCAACAACTTGATGGCCTCGGCGCCCATGCCGCCGGTGAAGTAGTCGCCGTAGCGGTCCTCCAGCTCACGCCAGAGCTCTTCGTCCTCGATGATCTGACGGGCGTGCAGGCTCTTGAACTCGTCCCACACCCGCTCGAGGAGGTCGAACTCCTCTTCGTAACGCTCGCGGATGGCGGTCAGGTCCTTCTCCGCAGCCTTCTGGCGGTTGCGGATTTCGGCGTCCTTTGCACCACCCTTTTCCAGCTTGCGAACCTCGCCCTCGAGCTCGTCGTGGCGCTCGGCCAACTCCAGCTCGAGCTCCTTGTTGATCTCGTCGCGCTCGGCCAGGTAGTCGGCCTCCAGGCTCTGGAGGTCCTCGTCGCGCTGCTCGACGTCGATCGTCACCACCAGGTTGGCGGCGAAGTAGATCACCTTCTCCAGCTGCTTGGCCTTGAACTCCTCCTTCGGCTCGGTGCCCGACAGGAGGTAGGCCAGCCACGAGCGGGTGCCGCGGAGGTACCAGATGTGAACCGACGGGGCGGCCAGCTCGATGTGCCCCATGCGCTCGCGCCGAACCTTGGAGCGGGTCACCTCAACGCCGCAGCGCTCGCAGATGATGCCGCGGAAGCGCACCCGCTTGTACTTGCCGCAGTAGCACTCCCAGTCTTTGGTGGGACCAAAGATCTTCTCGCAGAACAAGCCGTCCTTCTCTGGCTTGAGCGTGCGGTAGTTGATGGTCTCCGGCTTCTTCACCTCGCCGTTGGACCACATACGGATCTGTTCGGCGGTGGCGAGTCCGATGCGCAACTGGGAAAAGTTGTTGACGTCAAGCATGAAAGGCGCTGGCTCCTCTATCTGGGCTTGTCTGGCTTGCTGGTGTGGCGGTGCGTTCTTGAAAGGGTCTCAGGTTGCTGTCGGGCGCAACGGGTCAGCCGCGCATGGCGGGGCGACGCATGTCGTCCTCGTCAGAGCCGCGCTCGGGGCGGGACAGGTCGATGCCCAGCTCCTCGGCGGCACGGAAGAACTCCTCGTCGAGCTCCCGCATCTGGATCTCGTCGCCTTCCTCGGAGAGGACCTCGACGTTGAGGCAGAGCGCCTGCATCTCCTTGATGAGCACCTTGAAGCTCTCGGGGATGCCCGGCTCGGGGATGTTCTCACCCTTCACGATGGCCTCGTACACCTTGACCCGCCCGAGCGTGTCGTCGGACTTGATGGTGAGCAGTTCCTGCAGGCAGTAGGCGGCGCCATAGGCCTCCAGGGCCCACACCTCCATCTCACCGAAGCGCTGACCACCGAACTGGGCCTTACCACCAAGCGGCTGCTGGGTGATCATGGAGTACGGGCCGGTGGACCTGGCGTGGATCTTGTCGTCCACCAGGTGGGCCAGCTTCAGGATGTACATGTAGCCGATGGAGATCGACTGGTGGAACGGCTCGCCGGTCAGACCGTTGAACAGCGTGGTCTTGCCGGTGGTTTCGATCAGCCGCTGACCGTCGACGCCCTCGGGGTTGAGGTTCTCGAAGATCTTCTGGATGGTCGGGTGCTTACCGGCCAGCTCGGTCTCGTCCCACTTGGCGCCGTCGAACACCGGGGTGGCGATCAACGTGGCGGGCCGGGTGGTGGGCCGGGTCTTGGTCTCGGTGCCACGCAGCGGCGGCTCACCGATGAAGTCGCCCTCGTTCTGCCAACCCCAACGGGCGGCCCAACCGAGGTGGGTCTCCAGCACCTGTCCCACGTTCATGCGGGACGGAACACCCAGCGGGGTCAACACGATGTCAACCGGGGTGCCGTCGGCCAGGTAGGGCATGTCCTCGATGGGCATGATCCGGCTGATGACGCCCTTGTTGCCGTGGCGTCCGGCCAGCTTGTCGCCGACCGAGATCTTGCGCTTCTGGGCCACATAGACCCGAACCAGCTGGTTGACGCCGGGAGCCAGCTCGTGATGCTCTTCACGGCTGAACACCTTGACGTCGATCACCTTGCCCTGCTCGCCGTGGGGCACCTTCAGCGAGGTGTCACGCACTTCGCGGGCCTTCTCACCGAAGATGGCCCGCAACAGGCGCTCCTCGGGGGTCAGCTCGGTTTCGCCCTTGGGCGTCACCTTGCCCACCAGCACGTCGCCGGCGTCCACCTCGGCGCCGATGCGCACGATGCCGCGCTCGTCAAGGTCGGCCAGGATCTCTTCGGAGAGGTTCGGGATGTCCCGGGTGATCTCCTCTTCGCCCAGCTTGGTGTCGCGGGCGTCCACCTCATACTCGTGGATGTGGATCGAGGTGAGGACGTCGTCCTTCACCAGCCGCTCCGACAAGATGATGGCGTCGTCGTAGTTGTATCCCTCCCACAGCATGAAGGCGATGAGCAGGTTCTTGCCCAGTGCCAGCTCGCCGTTGTCGGTGGAGGGACCCTCCGCCAGGATGTCGCCTTCGACGATCCTCTGGCCGGCGGCCACGCGTGGCCGCTGGTTGATCGAGGTGTCCTGGTTGGAACGCTCAAACTTGTGCAGGCGGTAGCTCTTGCGACCCGTCTTGGCGTACTCCACGGTGATGGTGCGTCCATCCACCTGGGTGACGATGCCGTTTTCCTCGGCGATCACCATGTTGGCGGCGTCGCGTGCGGCCCGGGGCTCGATTCCGGTGCCGATGAACGGGGCCTCGGCACGCACCAGCGGCACGGCCTGCTTCTGCATGTTGGCGCCCATGAGCGCACGGTTGGCGTCATCGTGCTCGAGGAACGGAATGAGGGCGGCGCCGACCGACACGATCTGCTTCGGCGACACGTCCATCAGCTGAACCTCGGCGGGCTCCACCAGCTCGATGGCGGTGGTGGCACCGAGGAACACGTCGCGCTCCAGCTGCAACCTGAGGTCCTGCAGCGACGCGGCCTGCGGCGAGCGGCGCACCAGCACACGCTCGTCGAGGAAGGTGCCGTCTTCGTCGAGCCGGGCGTTGGCCTGGGCGACGGTGTAGAGCTCTTCCTCATCAGCGGGGAGCCACACGATCTCGCTGGTGGCCACGCCGTCGGTGACCTTGCGGTACGGGGTCTCGATGAAGCCGAACTCGTTGACCCGGGCGTAGGTGGCCAGGGCTCCGATCAGGCCGATGTTTGGGCCTTCCGGGGTTTCGATGGGGCACATGCGGCCGTAGTGGCTGAAGTGCACGTCCCGCACCTCGAAGCCCGCACGCTCACGGGACAGACCGCCGGGGCCGAGCGCCGAGAGACGGCGACGGTGGGTGAGGCCCGACAGCGGGTTCACCTGGTCCATGAACTGGCTCAGCTGGGACGTTCCGAAGAACTCCTTGATGGCGGCCACCACCGGGCGGATGTTGATCAGCGTCTGTGGCGTGATCGCCTCGACGTCCTGGGTGGTCATGCGTTCGCGCACCACCCGCTCCATGCGGCTCAGGCCGATGCGCACCTGGTTCTGGATCAGCTCACCCACCGAGCGAATGCGACGGTTGGCGAAGTGGTCCTGGTCGTCCAAGCGGTAGCCGGGGGTGCCCGCAGCCAGGTTGAGCAGGTAGGTGGTGGCGGCCAGCAGCTCCACGCGGGACAGCACCGACAGATCCTTGTCGGGCAGGTCGACGTGATCGGCCAGCATGGGGAACACGTCGAGGAGGTGTTGCACCTCGGGGCCCAGCTTGCGGTTGAGCTTGTAACGGCCCACGCGGCTGAGGTCGTAGCGGCGGCTCTCGAAGAATGCGTTCTGGAAGTAGTTGCGTGACGACTCGGGCGTGGCCGGCTCACCGGGCCGGGCACGCTTGTAGATCTCGATCAGCGCTTCTTCCTGGGTGGGCGCCAGGTCCTGGTCCTTCTCCCACTGGCCCTCGAGGAAGTCGAAGTGCTGCACGAAGGCGTTGAGGAAGCCGGGGACGTTGTCCTCGCCGAAGCCGAGGGCCCGGATGAGCACGAACAGGCTGAGGCGACGCTTGCGGGCGACACGGGTGCCGGCGGTGACGTCCTTGCCGGGCTTCTGCTCGACATCGAACTCGATCCATTCACCCCGGTAGGGGTGGACGGTGCCGGTGACCAACTGGTGCTTGGACAGGTTGCGCAGGCGGAAGCGTTCACCCGGCTGGAAGATGACGCCCGGCGAACGCACCAACTGCGACACCACGACACGCTCGGTGCCGTTGATCACGAACGTGCCGCGGTCGGTCATCATGGGGAAGTCGCCCATGAACACGGTTTGTTCCTTGATCTCGCCCGTGTTCTGGTTGACGAAGCGCGCCTTCACGAAGATGGGCGCCGAATAGGTCATGTCCTGTTCTTTGCACTCCTCCACCGTGAACTTGGGTGGCGGGCGCAGATCCTCATCGGTGGGATCGAAGTCCAGCTCGAGGCTGAGCGTCTCGGTGAAGTCACGAATGGGGGAGATGTCGCGGAAGGCGTTGGCCAGACCGTGGTCAACGAACCACTTGAATGACTTTCGCTGGACGGCGATGAGGTCGGGGATTTCCAAAACCTCGTTGAGGTTTGCAAATGAATAGCGTTCCCGAAGCGGTGGTGCTGACGACAAGGCCTACTCCTCGCTGGCGCGATAGGTGCGATGTGGGTTCCGTGCCTGGACGCGCAACGACCCTGGTACTGGATCCAGGGGGAAGGACGGGCGCTGGCACGGCTAAGTGAGTCTAGGGGCACGCGCAGGTGGCAGACAAGGCGCTGCCGCCAAAACTCTCAGATCCGCTCACAATTCGCTGACCTTGCGGAGCAGGATAGGAAGTTCAGGCCGTGTCGTCAACGGTTTCTGCCACACCGTCGGTTCCCTCAGGGTCCGTCGGACGTCGCAACGTGATGAGGTAGTGGGCGTACGGCGCAGCCGCATGGTCCAGTCGGCGCTTCGCCTCAACCACCAGACCGGCCGATTCGAACACCTCTGCCATCTCGTCGATGGGACGGCAGTAGATCGGTTCGGGTCCGGCCACCAGCCGGTCGTGTACCCGATTCCAGTGGTATTTCCAGCGAGGAGCCACGTCGAGGTCCTTCACGATGACCCGGCCGTCGGGCACCAGCGCCGCCGCCACCGACTGGGCCACCCGAGCGTGCATCTCGGCTGGGAAGTGATGCAGCGCATCGCAGATCAGCACCGTGTCGTACATCGCCGGCTCGTCGATGGCCGTGGCGTCACCCAGCCGAAGGGTGACCCGTGGGCTGCGGTGCCGGGTTTCGGCGATGAGGGCCACCTTGTCCTCGTCCAGGTCGATGCCGACGAATTCCAGGTTGGGGTTCTGCACGGCCAGATACCGCTCCAGCATGCAGAGGCCGCTGCCCAGCGACAGGACGCGCCCGCTTCGCCCCCGCAGCTCGGCCTCGAGCGGGCCGACCGGCGCCACGACAAACCGGGCGACGACGAAGGCGCGGGTCACCGGTGGAGCACCCCGGTAGGAGGCGATCGTCGAGCGAAGCGCGGCGAGTTTCATCGAGCGGCCAGGGCCATGGAGGGTCACCGGATCCTGCCAGTACACCTGGCTGAGCGATTACGGACCCCAGAAAACTAGCTTCCCGCGACGATTGGCTCGATTGCACGGCGTCCCGGCCACGTTTACACGGCGTCCCGGCCAGTCTGCACGGCGTCCCGGCCAGTCTGCACGGCGTCCAGGTCACGATGACCTAGCCTGCGGAGGTCGTTTGGACTCCCCCGCAGCGAGATCGCCCCATGGTTCGGACATGATTCGATGAACACGGCCGAACCCACCTCGCAGCGACGCGGCGAGCGCCGCACGTGGTGGCGCACCTTCGCCCTGTTGACCCTGGCCGGGACCGCCTGGATGCTGGCCACCCCGTTGATGACCGGTCCCGACGAGGTCTTCCAGGCCCGGCGCGCCGCGGCGGTGGCGCGGGGCGAGTTGATCGGCGAGCGCTCGGCCAACAGCCCCATCCTGGTCGACGTCACCGTGCCGAACAGCTACCTGGTCGCCGGCGAGTACGGCTACTGCTTCACCGGCCAGCCGGTCGCCGGGGCGCCGGTGGGCAACATGCCGGCGCCGAAGGCCACCTGCCCCGACTTCGGGGGCGGAGCAAAGCCGGCATCGGCCCAGACCGGGCAGTACCGGGGTCAACCCTTCTTCTACGCGCTGGTCGGGCTGCCGACGCTCGTCGACTCCGGGATGGCCGGTGCGTATCTGATGCGGCTGATCGGTGTCGTCGCCACCTGGGCGCCCTTGGCGTCCGCCTCCGTCTCGGCTCGTCGCAGCCAACGCCCCCGCCTCGCCTGGCTGGCCCTGTTCGGCACCGTGACGCCGATGACGATGTACCTGTCGGCCTCCACCAACCCCAGTGCCGTCGAGATCGCCGCCGCCCTCGGGGTGTGGGCCTCGGGCATCCTGCTGGCCAGAAGCGACGTCGAGGTCACCGGCCGGGAGGTGGCCAGGTTTGGTGTGGCCCTGATCGTGCTGATCGGCGCACGCGGGCTCGGCCCGATCTTTGCGGTGCTGTTGGTGGTCCTGCTCGCTGCGGCGGCGGGCAGGACCAGGATCGTTCAGCTGGCCCGCCGCCGCGACCTGTGGGCTTGGGCGGCGGGGGCAGGCGCCATGGCGGTCGCGTCCGCCGCCTGGCTGTGGACGATCCAGCGGGACTTTCCGCTCGATGAGCGCCCCGGGTCGGGCCTGGCAACGGCCATCGACTACCTACCCTTCTACATGCGCCAGACCATTGGGGTGTTCGGGCAGAACGACAGTGCCCTCCCCGCCCTCGCCGCCTGGGCCTGGGCGGCGACGCTGATGGGGATCTTTGCCGTCGGCCTGTGGCGCTGCACGCCGAGATGGGCGCTGGTCGCCGTCGCAACCCTGACCGGCGGCATCGCCATCTCCGTTACGGCCGAGGGGTTCAGCCTTCCTCCGATCGGCTTCTTCTGGCAGGGGCGCTACGCCATGCCGCTGCTGGTCGGTGCCTACCTGCTGGCCACCTGCTCCTCGCCTCGCAGCCGGGCCGAGGCCGACCACACCGGCGTCGAAGCCCCCACGCAGGCGGCCCCCGCGCCGGTGAGGCGGGGCGACCTTCGCTCGCTGCTCCGTCAGCCCGAAACCTCCACCGCTGCCGTTCGGGCGGCGTTGGCAGTGTTCCTCACCGTGCACGCCTTCGGGTTTCTGGTGGTCGCCAGGCACCACGGCGCCAGGGGCGGAACTCCCCAGAGCTGGTGGGACCTGCTGGTCGATCCGCGGTGGAGCCCACCGCTCACCTTCCCGGTACTGCTGCTCGTCTACCTGGGCGCGTTGGGCGCCATCGCCGTGAGCATCGGCCGCTTGGACGCGAAACCGCCTCCCAGCGAAACACTGGGAGGCGGTATCAACTCGCATCGGGACGACCACACGGTCGACGCCTGACGGCAGCTGCAACACGGCTCATCGCAAGGCCGCTCGTGCGACCCCGCGATGCGCCAACGCTGTCGTTACTTGAGCTCGACGGTGGCGCCGGCGGCCTCGAGGGCCTCCTTGGCCTTCTCGGCCTCGTCCTTGGGCACGCCCTCGAGGACGGCCTTCGGTGCGGCCTCAACCAGATCCTTGGCCTCCTTGAGGCCCAGGCTGGTCAGCCCACGCACCTCTTTGATGACCTGGATCTTCTTGTCGCCTGCGCCGGTGAGCACGACGTCGAAGTCGTCCTTCTCTTCCTCGGCCTCTGCGCCGGGACCGGCAGCGGCGGCCACGGCGGCCACGGGAGCGGCTGCGGTCACCTCAAACTTGTCCTCGATGGCCTTGACCAGTTCGTAGGCCTCGACCAGGGTCAAACCCGAGATCTCTTCCAGGATGTCGTCAACTTTGCTCATGTTCAGCTCTCCTCAGTGCTTTCCGCCGCGGCGGGGGGTTCTTCAGTGGTTGCATCGTCGGCGGGTGCCTCGGACGTGTCGGAGGCGGACGCCTCCTCTGGTGTGGACTCGGCTGGTGCCTCGTCAGCGGGTGCCTCGTCGGCAGGTGCCTCATCGGCCACCGGCTCGCTCGCAGCGCTGGCGTCGGCGTCGGCGAATGCTCCGCCGTCGATCGCCGCCTGCAGCACGTAGGCCAGGGAACGATGGGTTCCGTGAATGCCTGCGGCAAGACCGCGGGCCGTTCCAGCAATGCCGCCGGCCAGCTTGGAGTAGATCTCCGGACCGGTGGGCAGGTCAGCCAGTTCCTTGACGGCGCCGGCGTCCAGGACGTCGCCGCCCATCACTCCGCCCTTGAGCACCAGCAGTGGCTGGGTCTTGGCGAAGTCGGTGAGCGCCTTGGCGGCAGAACCGACGTCGGTGGCCACGAAGGCCATGGCGGTCGGTCCGACCAACAGTTCGGCCAGGTCCCAGTCGAGTTCGTCGGCTGCGCGACGCACCAGCGTGTTCTTGTACACCTTGTACACGGCGCCGGCCTCGGTCAGCGAAGCCCGAAGGCTTTGCAGTTCCTTGACCGTCAATCCGCGGTACTCGGTGAGAATCACCGCCTCGGCGTTGCTCATCCGCTCCTTCACCTCGGTCACCACGGCCACTTTGTCGGCCCTGGGTTCCTTGGCGTCGGCCTCGGCTGCAAGTTCTGTGGGGTCATCTGTCATGCACTCACACCTCCTCTCTTCATATTGGTGGGCTCGAAGCCCGGTTGGTTGTGGGTGGAGATCGCCACCCGAACCACGTCGGAGACGCGAAACGGGTGCCCGCAAGCGGACACCCGTACAAGAGAGGCGGCACCCGAGGGCGTCACCAGATCTGAGGAGTCCGCCTATTTCGGCGAGCCGAGGCTCATTGAGGAGTTGCCGGCCGGAGCCGGTTTGTCCACCGAAGGTCTTTGGCGATGTGATCTCGAAGACGAGAGCCTAGCGGACCCGCCTACTTGGAGTCGTAGGCGCCGGCGTCGACACGGACAGCGGGGCCCATGGTGGAGGACAGCGACACCTTCTTCAGGTACTTGCCCTTGGACGCCGACGGCTTGGCCCGCATGATCTCGCCCATGACGGCGGCCAGGTTGGCGTCCAGCGCGTCGGGCTCAAAGCTCACCTTGCCGACGGGCACCGCCACGTTGCCGTAGCGGTCGGTGCGGTACTCCACCTTGCCACCCTTGAACTCGCCGACGGCCTTGGCCACGTCGGGGGTCACCGTGCCGGTCTTCGGGTTGGGCATCAACCCACGAGGACCCAGCACCCGGCCCAGCTTGCCCACGGTGGGCATCATGTCGGGGGTGGCGATGGTGAGGTCAAAGTCCATCATGCCGCCTTGGATCTGTTCGGCCAGGTCGCTGCCGCCAACAAAGTCGGCGCCGGCGGCGCGTGCGGCCTCGGCCTGCTCGCCTTCTGCAAACACGGCAACGCGCACGTTCTTGCCGCTGCCCGAGGGCAGGGTCACGGTGCCGCGCACCATCTGGTCGGCCTTTCGGGGGTCGACCCCGAGGCGACACACCAGGTCGACGCTCTCATCGAAGTTCTTCGACGCCAGCGACTTCACCAGCTCAAGCGCCTCGCGCGGGCCGTGCTGCAGTTCGGGGTCGTAACGCCGTGCAGCGTCGCGGTACTTTTTGCCTTTCGCCATGATGGCTCCCTCTCGTGTGTTGGATGTGATGGTGTTGCTGTTCGTCCCGGGGCGAGGTACTCCCCGCAGGATCGAATGGGGGGCGGCGCCGAAGCGCCGCCAAATCAGCTGTCGTCGCCTTCGCCGCCGGCGTCAGCGTCGGATGCCTCGGCTGGTGCCTCGGCTGCGGGGGCCTCCTCGGCGTGAAGTGCCTCGTTGGCGTCCACCATGGCGGCCATCTCGTCGGCATCCACCAGGGGGGCCAACTCGTCGCCGGCCTCGTCCTCCCACAACACCCGGATGCCCATCGAGCGGGCGGTGCCGGCCACCTGCTGCTTGGCCTGCTCCAGGTCGTCGGTGTTCAGGTCGGGCATCTTGGTGGTGGCGATCTCGGCCAACTGGGCCTCGGTGACCTCGCCCACGGCGCCACGTCCAGGCAGTTGAGAGCCCTTCTCCAGCCCGGCTGCCGCACGGATGAGCACCGACGCGGGCGGTGTCTTCAGAACGAACGTGAACGAACGATCCTCGTAGATGGTGATCTCGACGGGCACGATGGTGCCGCGCTGGTTCTCAGTTTGGGCGTTGTAGGCCTTCGTGAAATCCATGATGGCGATGCCGTGGGGGCCCAGGGCGGTACCAACGGGGGGCGCAGGGGATGCCTGACCGGCCGGGATCTGGATCTTGACGACGGCCGAGACCTTTTTCTTTGCCATGATGTGCTCTCTCGTGTGGGGCTGACGACGGTGTGCGACTCGACAGGTATGGGGGTGGATCTTCGCCCGGTTGGGGTCCGGGGCGACGTGGGCACAAACAACCAGTGTGTGCTGCAAACAGCTCACACGGCAAGGTGAGCGTTACAGCTTGGCCACCTGGGAGAACTCCAGTTCCACCGGGGTCTCTCGTCCGAAGATGTTCACCAGCACCTTCAGCTTCAGTTGGTCGGCGTTGATTTCTGCGATTTCGCCGGAGAAATCTGCAAACGGGCCCTGCTTTACCCGTACCGTTTCGTTGATCTCGTATTCCATGCGGGGGCGGCTTCGCTTGGCCGAGGCCTCGTCGCCGTCCTTCTTCACGGTGAGGAACTTCTCCACCTCTTTGCGAGGCAACGGGGACGGCTTGTTGCCGGCGCCGACAAAGCCGGTGACCCCGGGGGTGTTGCGCACCACGTACCAGGCGTCGTCGTTGAGGCGGGTGCGAACCAGCAGATAGCCCGGGAACATCTTCTTGGGCACCACCACCTTCTTGCCCTGACGAATCTCGGTGACGTCCTCCATGGGGATGACCACCTCGTAGATGCGCTCCTCCATGTTCATGGAGTGGGCACGGGCCTCGAGGTTGTGCTTCACCTTGTTCTCATAGCCCGACTGCGTGTGCAGCACGTACCACTTGCCCGGCTTCTTGAACGGGCTGATCTCCTCCGGCTCGACCGCAGCGGCGCCCTCTTCGAGCAGGGCGTCCTCGTCGAGAACCTCCGGCCCGGCGTCGGACGCTTCGGTGGCCTCGGCTTCGTCGGTTGCCTCTGGCTCAGCGGCCGTCTCAGGCTCGGCGGTGGCCTCGGGCTCGTCGCCGGTGCCCTCGTCGGCTTCGTCCGTCACGGCGTCCGCAGCAACCTCGTCGGTCACGGCTTCGTCTGCCGACGGGTCCTCGGCGGCCACCTCGGTGGCGTCCTCGGTGTCGTTGCTGGGCTCGATGTTGGTCATGTGTTGTCCTGGCTGGGGATCGAGGTGGGCGTCTCCGGCGAATTCAATGCGGACGCTGGTCGTAGCGATGAAATGGTGGCCTAACCACCGGTGAACAGGGTGACGCCCGCAGAGATCAGGCCTGCCGGGGCACCCGCCGGGGTGGGGTCGACTCCGCTGTCAAACAGGAAGTCCTGCACAAACTTCAGGAACACCCAGTCGAGGGCGGTCACAAACATGGTGAGTGCCACGATGGCCACGAACACAATAATGGAGTAGCGGGTGAGTTCTTCGCGGGTGGGCCACGCCACCTTTCGCAGCTCGCTGCGAACCTCCTTGAAGAACTGCGTCGGCGAGGTGCGTTCCTCTTTCCGAGCGGTCTTGGCGGGCTGACGACGGTCGCGGGCAACTGGCGCACCCTCGGCGTCAACCTGTCCGGCGCGCTGCATTGCACGCTTCTGTTCACGGTTCATTGCCATCGGTTCACCCTCCGGCGAAACAAGGGGGTTGGGTGCTGTCTGCTCAAGTCGGAACCCTGCTGGGCAGCACGGAGTAGAGACTCCTGCCACCGGTTTTGGAGACGGTTGACGATTGTACTCAGGTGGAGACCTTCGACACCTACCCGACGGATCGCGTGAGCATCGACACACCACCCACGACGACCGCCACCGGAACCCTCGACACTCCCAAGGTTGCGCCCATCACGGAGCCGACAACGTGGGTACCTTGGAACGATGACCATCGACGCAGACCTCAAGACCATGGCTCAGGCAAAGAACTTCGCGGCCCTCACCACGCTGATGCCCGACGGCCAACCTCAGACGCAGCTGATGTGGGTGCACGCCGACGACGATCACGTGATCATCAACACCGAGACGGGCCGTCAGAAGTTCGCCAACATCACGGTCGACCCCCGGGTGACGGTCACGGTGTTCGATGCCACCAACCCGTACCGCTACGTCGAGGCCCGAGGCCGGGTGGCCGAGACGGTCACCGGCGACGAGGCTCGAGCCGGCATCGACGAACTGGCCCAAAAGTTCACCGGCGCCGACTACGCCAACCCCATCGGCACCGAGCGGGTCATCCTGCGCATCGCGGTCGACAAGGTGCACAAGAACGGCGTGTAATCCGGCTCTCGAGACCGCAGCAGCCACCGCTCCTTTGCATGCTGGGCTTTCAACCGCTCGACCAAGCCCTCCAACTACTGCTCCACCCACAGCCCGCTGACCGGATGCCCAACGGCCAGACCCTCAAACGGCGGCTCGCCATCGATGTCCGGGCCGAGGATGCCGTGCACCTTGGGTTGTGACGACACCGCCCATGCGCTCCACATCAACCACACATTGTGCGCCTGCTGAGCGAAGCGACGGTTGAGGTCCTCGTAGATGGTCTTCCGCTTGGCCGCATCGGGCTCGGCCCGGCCTGCGGCGAGCAACCGGTCGATGGTGGGGTCCTGATACCGCCCGAAGTTCACCGGCGAATCCGAACGCCACCAGACGAACTGGCCATCGGGGTCACCGCCCGGGTGATTGCGCCAGAACACCGCATCAAACCCCCCGGCGATCACCTGGTCGATCAGGGCGGCCTGGTCTGCGGGCGTCAGCTTCATGTCGATGCCAACCTCGGCCAGTTGGCTCTGCACCAACTCCATGCTGGTGAGCGAGCCGGGGTCGCCGCCGTGGAGCATCGTAAAGCCAAGCTGCTTGCCCGTCTCGCGTTCGTAGGCCGCCACATGCTGTTTCGCCTCGTCGAGGTTGTAGGCGGGGAAGCCCGAGTTTTTGAGGTAGCCGATGCTGCCCGGAGCGAACGGCCCGGAGGCCACCGGCTGGCGACCGGCGGTGCGCAGCTTGACGAACTCGTCGCGGTCGATGGCCTGGCTCACCGCCAGCCTGGCGTCCATGTTGTCGAACGGCGGCTTCGATTCGTTGAACATCACGTATGTCACGTCGGCGAAGTCCGAGGTGGACAACACGTTGATCGTGCCGGCGTCCGCCAGCGCCTCGACGCGTTCCAGGTCTTCCCCCGTGCTGGTGTGCATCAGGTCGTAGCGCCCCATCTGCAACGACTCCACCGAGTCGCCGTCGTTCAGCATGGAGACGAACGTGATCTCGTCCAGGTAGGGCAGCCGGGTGCCATCGGCATCGGTCTGCCAGTAGTCCGCGTTCTTCTCGGCGACGAACCGGTTGTTGAGCTTCCATTCCCTTTTCCGAAACGGCCCGGTACCCACCAGGGCCTTGTCGCAGTTGGTGGCGTCGTCCAACTGCGATTGACCCATGATCCCAATGCGCCCCTCGAAGAACAGGAAGTTGGGAAACGACGGCCACGGCGTTTTGGTGGTGACCGTCACCGTCAACGGGTCGGTGGCCTTCACGGTGTCGACGTTGTCGAACACAAACGAGAACAACGTCGCAGAACGCCCCTCATATTTCCCCCGGTAGGCGTCCAGGTTGTTCTTCACCACCTCGGCGGTCAGGTCGGTGCCGTCGTGAAACTTCACGCCCTTGCGCAACTTGATCGTCCAACGATCGAACGTGTCGTTGGGAGTCACCGACGTGGCCAGGAACGGCATCATCTCGCCGGATTGCGCCGGCACCATCAGCGTGTCGTAGATGGCCCGGGCCACCTGGATGCCCGAGATGGCCAGCTGCGACTCGGGCAGGCACCAGCCACCGTTGGACTCGTTTTCGATCCCGTAGATGACGCTGCCGCCAGCTTGCGGTGTGCCCTCGTCGGCAGCGTCCGCACTCCCCTTGGCCGAGCCACCCTGACCGCCTCCGCAGGCTGCGACCAGCAGGGCAACACCGGCCACGGCGGCCGTCACCTTCAAGCGTCGATGCAACATGTCCCCACTCGCTCCCCTACTGGTCCGACCCGGTGGCCACAGTCCATCACCTCCGCCACACTTGGGTTACTCAAACCGGCTCGAACTCAGACTTTCGTTGGTTGGCCCGAGCTGATGGGCAACGCTGTGGTGTGGGCGACGTCGAAGGCGCTCGCGTTGACGACCCTGGGGAGGCGTCGACTTGTTCCGCGGCGTCGTCGCCACCAAGTTCGACTCCCTCGACATCAAGGTGGACGCCATTCGCACGGAGATCGACAAGAAGCAGACAGGTCTGATCCGTTGGGCAATCGCACTCTTCGTGGCGATGCCCAGCGGCCTTGTTGTCGACCAAGCCCTGTTCCGGTGAGCACCGCTCAGGCCATTACCGGCGTGTCCAAGGTGACGCAACGTGAGATTGGCACGACATGCTGGGACGGCCGCTCAAGCGGCGCCGGCTGCGATCCCCATGGCTGATCGCCTCGGCGGCCGATAAGACCGAACGCATTCCGGCACGAAGGCGGCCGAGCCCGGTCGCATAGTCTTTGAGCGCTCATCACGCACCGAGGGGAGGGGGCGTCAGTGACCGATGAACCGACCGAGGCGTCGCTGGGTAATCCCATCCTCAACTCCTCGCGGAGCCGATCGATGGCAAGAACGACTCGGTCAAAGGTTGACGCCTACATCGACCGGTCGACGAAATGGCCAGAAGTGATGACGCGGTTGCGTCCCATACTGGCGGGTTGCGGCCTGACCGAGGAGATCAAGTGGGGCAAGCCCTGCTTTAGCCAGGATGGGCACAACATCGTCATCTTCCAGGAGATGAAGGAGTTCCTGGCGCTGATGTTCTTCAAAGGGGCCTTGCTCAGTGACCCCGACGGGATCCTTGAACAGCAGGGCCCCAACTCACGGTCGGCACTTCGTATCTGCTTCAGATCGATCGACGATGCGAACCGGCTGGCCGACACCGTCAAGGCCTACGTCGAAGAGGCGATCGATGTGGAGGAAGCCGGGCTGCA
>ERZ1026792.60-NODE-60-length-125193-cov-8.615883_pt1 | contig 125193 bp, 103 predicted proteins | sample MGYA00520884_ERZ1026792 | MGnify/ENA primary metagenome ERZ1026792 (study PRJEB33270, sample SAMEA104284473) | anaerobic digester metagenome | biome: Anaerobic digester microbiome; feature: mesophilic sludge digester; material: Anaerobic digester biomass | place...
CCAACCAGCTCCGGCTGTGGTTCTCCTCGTTTGCCTATGTGCTCCTTGACGCACTCCGCCGCCTCGCCCTGGCAGGCACCGCACTGGCCACCGCGCAGGCCTGGACCATTCGCCTCAAGCTCCTGAAGATCGGTGCCGTCGTCAGCCTCAGCGTGCGCCGCATCCTGATCCAGCTCCCGCTCGGCTGCCCGGTCAAGGATGTCTTCCTCGCGGCCTGCGCCAATCTCCGACGCGCAGGCCCATTGCCGGCCTGACGTCCTACCGCATCTCGATGCTGTGCATCATCTTTCAGGCCGAGGTGTGGGCTGACCAGACCATTGTGTGCCCCACAACCCCGTACATGACGACGCGACTGCACGTCCTCATCGCCAACACCCCAGCACGTACCCCACAATCACACTCCCACCCCACCACAACCACCCCACCGACCGCAAAAACGCGTGCGGTGAGAAATGCGGGCTAGACTCGCGGGGTGAACGAGCGGTGGCGGCGGATGGCCTGGGTGGGCGTGACGGTCCTGGTGCTGGTTGCGGGGCGAAGCGTGCACCGGATGTGGGCCCGGCAGCTCTCCCACCTCACAGGTGACGCCCAATGGATGTGGTCCACCGACGCCCTCGAGCGCCTCCACGCGGAGGCCGGCCTGTTCATAACCTCCTTTCGCCTCGAGCATCCACCACCGTCCGCACTGCTCAAGGTGTGCGGCGATCGCGAGTACGTCGCGTATCTCAACGGCACCGCCGCCGGCTGTGGCTGGAGCCGACCGGGTTTTCGGCTCGACCTCTACGACGTGGGGCACCTCCTGCGCATCGGCAGCAACACGCTGGCCATCGAGGCGCGTTCACCCAACCCGGTTGGGGGCGTGCTGGTCGCCCTCGACGTGGGTGGGCTCGGTAGCAATATCGTCACCTCGGGCCGGTCCTTCACGTTCCGCCGCACGCTGGATCTGACGCCACCCAGAGCCGGCGAGCTGCGTGCGCCCGTGCGCTGGGGGAGCCCGCCACGGTTCCCGTGGGCCTACCCGCAGGCGGTGTCGCGGCCTCGTACCCTCGACGAGGTGAGCACCGAGGAGCCGCTGCGCTGGCGCTCGGAGACGCTGGCGAGGACGGCCGGTGGTAGCTGGTTGCTCACCTTGTCGCGACCGGTCTTCGGTTACCTTTGGCTGGAGCTCGACGGCGACGAAAGCGCGATGGTCTGGACCGACGCTCTGACAACCCCACACCGCGAGGCGGCCGTCCGGCAGCTGGCACAGCCGGTTGTGCGCCTACCCGGACAGCGCCGATGGCTCGATGTCGAGCCCAAGGTGCTGGGGCAGATCTGGGTGCTCGGTGGGCAGTCGCTGCGGGCCGTGGAGGTCTGGCCCGTGCCGGAGGAGCTCAGCTCAACTGCTCCAGGAGCTGTTGCAGGGAGGAACGGGCCCGTGCAACGCACGCGTTGGACGAGTCATACGCCCCCAGGATGAGGACCTGACGGAAGCAGCTCAGGGCCTTGAGTGGCTCGTTGAACCGCCGCCACGCCAGGTGGCCCTTGACGAGCCACGCTTCGAGGTTGCGCGCGTCCTCGACGAGAATCTTGTCGCAGAAGTGGTCAGCAAAGCTCCAGCGGGCCTCTTCCAGGGCTCGCGACACCTGCTTGCGGAACGCCGCAACGAGCACCGCCCGATCCTCAGCCTCGGCTTCCCGGCGAATGTGTCTGAGCAGCGTGGCCACCATTTCCTTTTCGATGCTAGCACTCCGCATCGGTGTGTCAAGATCTGAGACGCTTTCGGGGAAGTGGGTATCTTCCTGGCCTCCTGCCGCAGTCGCTCCGAGGGGCAGCGAGAGACAGGGGACGAGCCTGCTGCGCCGTCAGCTTCTGGCTGACATGTACTGTATAGCAATTGAAATCTCTCAGGACAGCGTATCGAATCGAGGCTCAGAAATCCCGATCGACGAGAGCCAGCGGCGCGGCCCGAAGTGCCCGAGCTGCCCCACCGTCCGGTAGGTTGGCGATCGCTTCGGTCGCCTGCCTGGCGTGGCTCCGCGCCAGGTGCCTCGCCTGCTCGAGTGCCCCTCGGTGCTCGAGTGCGTGGCGCAGGCGGCGCGGTGCGTCGGAATCGATCTCGCCGCCGAGCAGTACGGCTTCGACGGTCTCCCGCTCGTGCGTCGCCAGATGGGGCAGTGCCAGGATGAAAGGTAGCGTGAGCCGGCCTTCACGGAGGTCGGAGAATACCGGCTTGCCGAGGCGCTCTTCCGAGGCGGTTACGTCGAGCAGATCGTCGATGATCTGGAAGCAGAGCCCGAGGTGACGGCCGTAGGCTTGGAGCGGCTCGAAGCAGGCCGCAAACGCCGGCTCGAACGTGGCCGGGATCGAGCTCGCCGCAGCGAACAGCTCGGCTGTCTTGAGCCTCGACACCTCGAGGTACTGCTCGAGGCTCACGTCGAGACGCCGCTGCAGACCCAGCGCCATGATCTCGCCCTCGGTCATGCGCTGGGTGGCTGCGGAGAGCACCTTCAGAGACAGGATGTTGCCGTCGTCGAGCGCGATTTCCATCGCCCGGGTGAACAACCAGTCGCCGAGCAGGACCGTGAACTGATTACCCCACCGTGCGTTGGGGGTCTTCCGCCCGCGCCGCACGGTAGCGTGGTCGATGACGTCGTCGTGGACCAGGGTGGCGGAGTGGATCATCTCCACCGCCGCGGCGAAGCGAATGTCGGCGTCGCCACGGTAGCCGAGCGCCTGAGCGGTGGCTACCAGCACCGCCGGCCGGAGGCGCTTGCCGCCGGCTTCGAAGACGTACGCTGCTGCCTCCTGGATGCAAGGCGAGGTGGCGCCGAGGTGGGCGTGGATGATGCCGTCGACCTGCTCGAGGCGGGGACGGACCTCCCGCGCTACCTCGCCCAATCCCGCCAACGAGCCTGTCAGCGCACCGATCCCGCGATTCAGAGCCGTCTCCCGTACCTGCGCCACGCGCCCGCTCATACTACCTTCAACGCAAGGTAGTGTCACTGTGCTTCCGGTTGGCAGGGGGCCTCGCCCGTCAGACCGGGCCGGAATCGGGAGATGGCCGGGAGGGGCATCCGTTGCCAACCGGAAAAAGAAAAGAGGTTGCGGTTGCCGGACTCGTCCGTGATCACGAGCCGGATCACAGTGCCGTCGCGGTCGTGCTCCAGGGTGATGCTCGCCAGGTCCGGGTATGGCTCCCGTGGCACCAGCTGCAGACCTCCGGCCATCGGCTCGATCGTGAACACTTGTGCCGCGGCCGCGGGGTCGAGAAGCGTCGCCAACGGCAGACGGGCCCAGGCCGAGGCGGTGAGCAGGACGGCATCGCAGACACCGGCTGGCTGATCGACGTGGCGGGCGATCGAGCCATCGACAGCGAAAACCCTCCCCGTGGAGCCGTAGTCGAAACGGAGGCGCGAAGGCGGAGCGAGCAGCAGCGTTCCGGCCTCCTTCGTTCCCGTCTCGAAGCCGGCGGGCACGTACTCCTGCACGAAGCTGACCTGCCATGCTGGTGCCGAGGCAAGCCGGGCCGCTACCTCGGTGAGCGCGGCCGGAGGCGGGGGTGTGGCAGCGAGGGTGAGCATGAGTAGCAGGGACATGTGGCCTCAGTGCCGGAAGTGCCGGCGACCGGTGAGCACCATGGCGAGCCCGAAGCGGTCGGCGGCCGCGATCACCTCGTGGTCCCGTACCGAACCCCCCGGTTGGGCGATGGCGGTGACACCCGCCTGGGCAAGCACTTCGACGCCGTCAGCGAAGGGAAAGAACGCATCGCTTCCGGCTGCCATGCCGGCGAGCGGCAAGTCGAAGCTGCGGGCACGCGAGATGGCGAGGCGTGCGGCGTCCACACGGCTGGGCTGTCCGCCCCCGATCCCCACGGTGGCCTCGCCTCCAGCGATGACGACGGCGTTGGACAGCGTGTGCTTGGCCACTCGCCACGCCAAGGCCAGCGCTCGATTCTCCGCCGCCGACGGCTGACGCGCCGTGGCGACCTTCCACTCCTCATCCCACCCCTCGTCTGGGTCCTGAATCAGCAGGCCGCCATCGATGGCGCGCAGTCGCAACTGGCCCCCGGTCGGTGGCGGCGCCTCGAGCAGCCTCAGCCCCTTCTTGGTCGCGAGCACCGCCAGCGCCTCGTCCAGAAAGGCGGGGGCGACGATGACCTCGGCGAACAGCTCGGCCATGGCGGAGGCCGCCGACCCATCGATCGCGTGAGTCGAGGCGATGACCCCACCGAACGCCGACACCGGGTCGCAGGCCAGTGCCCGGCGATAGGCGTCGGCCGGCTCGGCGCCCAGACCGACGCCGCAGGGAGCCGCGTGCTTGATGATGGCGACGCCCGGCGCCGGCAGATCCCAGGCCAGGCGCCAGGCCCCGTCCGCATCTTGGAGGTTGTTGTAGGACAGCTCCTTGCCTTGGAGCTGGCGGAACGCACCGAGCCCCGAGAGACGGTGGGGCCGGACCAACACGGCCCGTTGGTGGGGGTTCTCGCCGTACCGTAGAGCCGTCTCGCAGCCTTCGAGCCAGGGCGCCAGGGCTTCGAAAGCCAGGCTACCCCCCTCGCCGAGGTGGTGTGGAAGCACGCTGGCGATGGTCGCGTCGTAGGCCGCGGTATGCCGAAACGCCTTGAGCGCCAGCTCCCGCCGCAAGGACGGCCCGACCTCGCCCTGACGCAACGCCGCAACCACGCGCGGGTAGTCTTGGGGATCGACGACAACGGTGACGAAGCGGTGGTTCTTGGCCGCGGCCCGGATCAACGATGGTCCGCCGATGTCGATGTTCTCGATCAGCTCATCCGGCGTCACGCCGACCTTGGCGGCCGTGGCGGCGAAAGGATAGAGGTTGACCACCACCAGCTCGATGGGCTCGAGCCCCCAGGCCGCGAGCACGGCACGATGATCGGGGCTATCGAGCGCCGCCAGGATGCCGGCGAAGACGCGAGGGTGCAGGGTCTTGACCCGCCCATCCATGATCTCGGGGGTGTCGGTGAGGTCGCTGACCTCGCGAACGGCCAGCCCGGCGGCCCGCAAGGTGCGCGCCGTTCCACCGGTCGAAAGCAGGCCATAGCCGAGCTCGGAGAGGGCTCGGCCCAGCTCCTCAACCCCGGCTTTTTCGGATACGGATAACAGGGCTTGTTTCACGTGGCCTTACCTCTCCTTTCCAGACCAGGATGGTGCCCTCCATAGGGATGTCGGGCACGTACCCTCCGGCTGCCCGCCAGATCCACGAGGCCAGATTGGTGAAGTCGCTGGCCGAGTGGTTGAGCACCAGCGAGGCGGCGCCGAAGCTCGAGGAGCGGTCGTCGAGAGCGGGCCAGCGCCCGGGGCCGCCAACGCGATCCATGTCCTCGCGGACGATCGAGCCGAGGCTCGGGCGGGCTTGCCGTCGCCGCGTCAGTGCGCTTTCCAGCGCCTCTCCGGAGCCGCGCAGCAGCCGCGGGTCCTGACCGTAGAACACGAGCGGAATCCGGGGCCCGGCCGCCCGCATGAGGCTGGCGAAGGAGTGAGCGTACGCGGTGCCGGCGTCGGGTCCCCGGAACGACAAGTTGAGGTCGAGACAGAGGTGGGCGACGGCGCCCAGGCCGGCCACCACCTCGCCGAACGGCGCTCGGGCTCGGATCGCGGTAACGATCCGTCGGCACTGCAGGGCGAGTGTGGCCTCGACTCCGCCCGGCGCACCCGGCTGGTGGTGGTGTGCCGGCCACGCGGCCGCAGCCGCGGCGCCGCGGGCAAAGTCGCGCTCGTGGCGCTGGACCTGGCGGGCCAGGTCCGGCGGGAGCCAAGGCAGCGCTCGGCGGCCCACCTCGCGGTCGAGCTCGACAGGGTGGGCGAGGCACAGTGTCAGGGCCACGGGCAGAAGGACGGCCGGCACGCCGGCATTGTACGGACCGCACCCGGAGCCGACAACTGCAAGCCTTCTCGCCAACGCCGTTCGGTGGTAGGATGTGCGGGCGCCCGGTCGGGTACGCTTTCCCTGGAGGCTGTGATGGCCGACCTTTTGCCGTTCTGGAGTGCTCCCGACGAGCCTCTGGACTGCCTGTACCTCGCCACCGCCGAGGGCTACACGCCGCTCGGCGAGCTCCTGCTTCCGGACGACACGCGGGCCGCGATCGCTCACGCCATCGACGACCTGGGCGTACGGGGTGGCGAGGGTGAGGTCTTGGTGACGGCGAGCCCCAGCCCGCTGTTCCGGCGCATCGCTTGTTTCGGGATCGGCAAACGAGCCGAGTTCTCGCTTTACGCCCTGCGCCGTCTGCTGCGGCGGGTGCTCGAGCAGGCGGGTCGCAACCGCGAGTACCAGATCGCCGTGGCGCTGCCGTTCGCCCCGCACGACGTGGAGCCAGACGAGGCGCGGGCGCTGACGCTCAGTGAGCTGGCGCTCGCTGACTACCGCTTCGATCGGTTTCGTTCCCATCCGGACGAGGCGACCAAGGTGGACGGGGTCTCGATTGTGCCCCTTTGCGGCGAAAGCGAGGAGAGCCTCGGCACGATGCTGGACCGCGCCCGCCGCCTCGATAACCTCGTCCGTCTGGCACGGGACCTCGGCAACCGTCCGGGCAACGACCTCAACCCCTCGACGTTCGCCAGGGAGTTGGTGGCGTTGTTCGCACAGACACCGGTGCGGGTCACGGTCATGGGCCCCAAGGAGCTCGAGAAGGACGGTCTACGGGGGATTCTCGGCGTCGGCCAGGGGTCGGTTCACGAGCCGCGGCTGGTGCGGCTCGAGTACCGCGCGAAAAAGCCCCGCGCCGCCGTCGTCCTGGTCGGCAAGGGCGTCACCTTCGACGCCGGCGGGATCTCGCTCAAACCGGTGGCCGACATGGCCCTCATGAAGCACGACATGGCCGGCGCAGCGGCGGTGGTGGCGGCGATGCGTGCTGTAGCCGAGGACGGGCCACCACTCAAGGTCGTGGGCTTGCTGCCACTGGTCGAGAACCTGCCCTCGGGCAACGCTTTTCGCCCGGGCGATATCCTCACCTTGTGCAACGGCGTAACGGTCGAGGTGGAGGATACCGATGCCGAGGGCAGGATCGTCGTCGGCGACGCGATGGCCTACGCAGCCCGTTTTCACCCCGACGTGCTGATCGACCTCGCCACTCTCACCGGCGCCTGCAAGGTGGCCTTGGGCGTCGAGCTGGCCGGGTTGTTCGCCAACGACGACGCGCTTGCCGGGCAGATCGAGCGTCTGGGGATGCGCACCGGCGATCGGGTGTGGCGATTGCCGCTGCTCCCTCAGTACCGGGATTTGCTCAGGAGTGAGTGGGCGGACCTCAAGAATGCGGGCGGGCGGTGGGGCTCGCTCCCGGCCTCGGCCGCTTTCCTTTCGCGGTTCGTGCCAGGCAATGCACGCTGGGCTCACCTCGATATCGCCGGGGTTGCCTACGTGGTCAAGGGGCACAACGGCTTGCCCGCCGGCGCCACGGGTTTCGGGGTCCGGCTGCTGCTGGGGCTGCTCGACGACTTGGTGGCGCGGCAGTGACGACCTACCTGCTGCGGCCGGCCCGCCGCGGCGACCTCCACGGGGTGCGTCACCTCCAGCGCTCGGTCTGCCGCGAGTACCGGGTCGCCGCCACCTGGACCCGCGAGGAGCCGACCTCCGATCCGGGTGAGCTGTGGGTCGTCGAGGCCGGGCGCGGCGAAATCGTCGGTAGCTGTGGGCTGCGCGAGGGCGAGTCCGGTTTGTGGGAGCTGCACTCGGTCAGCCTCGCGGTGGAGTGGCGGGGATTCGGGCTAGGGCGGGCACTGGTGGAGCGAGCGGTGCACAGTGCGCAGGAGCGGGGTGCCCTCGCGGTCGCGGTGACGATCCCCCGCGAGATGGTGGATGGCGCTGCCTTCTTCGGCCGGCTGGGGTTCATCGAGGAAACGGGCTCACCGCACGAGGGAAAGGCCCGCTTCGTGCGGGAGCTCACTCGCTCGCACTGAGTTTCTGGCTCGTTCCGCGAACCCCCTCGTTTTGGCGACCACGTCCACGCTGCAGGGTGGCGGGAGGAGAGAAGGTGGCGGCCGTGCCGTGTGGGGGGCGCGGGGGAACCCGCGGCTGTCGACGGCGCGGGCGAGTGGGCGGCCGGGTCAAGGCACGAGCGCGTCTCCCAGAACGTGACCGATCACGGTGGGCGGCGCCGGTACGGCGAGCAGGCGCGCCACGGTGGGGAAGACGTCCACCTGCTGGACGGGTCCGATCACTTTGCCGGTTTCGACGCCGGCGCCCCAGAGGTAGAGAATTGCGTGCATGGTGCGGCGATGGGGGAAAAAGCCGTGCGTGCCCCAACCGATCGGCGAAGGTATCTCGACGATCGGGCGGTCGTCGAGCTGCGACGAAGGGTAGTAGCCCGGAGCGACGTCGAAATAGAGGTCGCCGCCTGTCGGGCCGCCGATCCCCATGCCAGGCAGGTCGCTCGCCGTGAACACTGCGCGGACTACGGGTTGGCCGGTCCCGGGATCGACGGTCGAAAGCAGTGCCCGAGTGGCTCTGGCCAGCAGCGACGGGTAGTCGGTGGTCTCCGGGCCACCGAGCTGCCAGCCTGGCCCGTTGACCACGAGATGAAAATCCGCGGTGGGCGGCGAGACCACCAAGGTGCGGGCGACGTCCAGCTCGCCGGTTCGCGTGCGCGCCAATAGGCCGGCGTTTTCGAGCACCGCGTTGGGATGGAAGACGTGGGTCGAGCCCTCCATCCCGTGGTCGCTCACGAGCACCACCGCGGTGCCGGCGGGAACCTGGTCCAGGATGTCGCCGAGCCAGTCGTCAGCGAGGGTGAAGACCTGGGCGTAATACGGCCAGAGCTTGGCAGCGAGGGCGGGGTCATGGCGCGAGCTCGTGGGGTCGAGGACACCCATCCAGACATGGCCGGCGCTGTCGGTGAGCGGCGTGTAGTGGAGCAACAGGTCGGGCTGCCAGTGGGCGAGAGCATAGCGGGTGCCCCGCTTCAGCCCCTCGGTGTCGAGGCGAACGATCTCGATGAGCCGTCGCTCCGCCTCGCCGTCGCCTCCCTCCCACAGGGGGGGGCCGAGCATGCCGCGCCGGTAGACCCCGAAGGCGTCGTCGTGGAAGCCGCCGGATGCCTCGAGGTAGCGTTCCGTCTCGGCGCGTTCCGGCGTACCTTCGAGCCCGTTGACGCTGCGCTGATAGAGATCGAGCCGGACACCGCTCGGGTCGAGCGAGAACAATCGGAAGCGGACAACGCCCACCAGATCGTCTGCCTCGATGCGGAACGTCCGGCTCCAGTGCACGGTATCGGTCCTCGCCGAGGCTGGCTTGAGCACATCCTGCGCTACGCCTCGGTGGTGGCGAGACCCCTGGCGCACCAGCACCGTGTCGAAGCCGACGACCGGGTCGGCCGGGTCGTCGAAGAGGAGAGCGAAGAACGGCGTACCAGCCACGTCGAAAGCCAGCTCCCGGGTACGCCCGCGGTGCGGAGGGACCCCGGTCCAGCGCGCTGCCGGCCTCCGGAGCGTCTCGGCACCGAGAACACGAGGTGCTGCCAGCGCGTGCTCGAACCCGGAGAAGGCGACCAACCTATCCGCCGATACGCCGGCGGTGCGCAGGGTTGCCATGTGGGTCTCGACCGGGTGAAGCTGGGTAGCCGAGAGCGCGACGACGCGCCGACCGGCCTTCGCCGCACTCACCCACAACGGCTCGGCCCGCAGTGCCGAGGCGAAAAACCCAGAGGAGGTCTCGTCGACGCGGTGCTGGCTCCTCGGCAGCGGCGGCACGGCGTTGCCCGCCACGCCGTTGCGGTCGCCCCAGCAGCCGGTGAAGATGGCTGCGTGCCCAACTGCGGTCTTGGACGGGAACGCTGCCAGCATATGCTCGGCCTGCACGCCCTCACGGGCCATGCGGGCGACGGCGGGAAGACGCCCCTCGCTGAGGAGGCGGTCGACGACCCAGTCCGCCGCGGCGTCCCAGGAGACGAGGACGACCTTGTGCTCGCCGGCTGCGACGACGGAAACCGACGCCAACAGGGTAATCAGAGCTGTGGTGATGCGGGCGCGCATGGCTCATCCTACCGCACGGACACCCAGCGATGGCGCGGTTGCAAGACGGGGGCTCACCGGAGCCGAGCCGCGCTTGCCAAATCGGTAAGATGGAGAACGCGGAGGTGGGGTGGGCCACGCTCGGTGGGCAGGCAAAGGGGCCGACCGCGGGTGTGTCGTTCTCGGGGCCGTGCTGGTGGAGCTGGTCATGGCCGCGGTGGCGCCGATGGCGGCCTGGTCGAAGGAGGAGGTATGGGACGCCGGGCCAGGAGCGGCTGCCTACGGTCAGCCCGGTGCGCTCGGCGGTGCGGCGGCGGCGTGGGCGGAGTCAGCGCGTCGTGCGCTGCCCGGGCTTCCGCTCGACCCGGGGCTTGCCCGTGCCGCCGAGGCGTGCGCGAGATGGCTCGGCGAGCATGCCGTGGCTGAGCTGCCCCCGGGGCTCGTCGAGCTCTCCCTGCGGTGGGCCGGGTGCAGCGACCCTACCGCGGTGTCGCTGCTGCTTCTGACCAGCGAGAGCTCCCCTGACGAGCTCTGGGAGCGGCTTCGGGAGCTGCGCCAGCGGCCCGGTTTCCGTCACACGCACTGGGGTTTCGGGGCTGCCGAGAGCCGGCGGGAGCGTTTTCGTACCGCCTGGGTCGCGCTGCTATCGGAGCGCAAGGTCGTTCTCGAGCCGGTGCCGCGGGCGGTGGAGACGGGGCAGAGCCTGCATCTCGTTGCCCGCTGGACCGGCGAGGCGTTGGCAAGCCCGCGCCTGATCGTCTTGCTGCCGGGGGAGACGACGAGGGAGCTGGCGGCCAAGGTCGAGGGTGGGGTGGCCACGGTGGCCACCGGTGCCCTGCGAGAGGCTGGCGAGTACACCCTGGAGCTCCTGGCGGACGGGGCTTTCGGTCCCGAGGTGCTGGCGCTGCTCGCGATCCAGGTGGGGGGCCAGCCGGCCACCACATGGTCGAGCCCGGTCGTCAGCCGGATCGTGCCCATCACGGCGGTCGAGGCGGAGCGGTACCTGCTCGATCTGGCCAACGCGGAGCGGCGGCGGCTCAACCTGGCGCCTCTGATCGTCGATACGAGGCTGCGAGCGATGGCGAGGGCGCACTCGACGGACATGGTTGAAGCGGGGTTTTTCGGCCATCGTTCTCCCCGGCGCGGCGACTTCGGCGAGCGCTTCCATGCCAGCGGCTGGCGGGCCTTGCGCGCGGCCGAGAACCTCTCGAAGAGCGAGTCGATCCTCGAGGTGCACGCCGGCTTGATGGCCAGCCCGGCGCATCGGAGCAACCTCCTTTCTCCGCATTTCACGCATGTCGGTATCGGCGTCGCCACCCGCAAGGGCGAACTCGATCGGGTCGAGTTCGTCGTCACCCAGGTCTTCGCCCTGCCGATGCCCGGGACCACGCTGGCTCCGGACGGGCCGCCCTGAGCTTTCAGTCGCGATCGAAGTGAGGGATCTCGTCGGGGATCGGGATCGAGATCTCGACGAAGCCTCTGAACTCCCCGTCCGTGAATACGGGCATTTGGTGGATGATCTTCTTCTGCCCCTGCCTGTTGATGGTGTAGTGGTGAGCACGGTGCTCGGCGTACATCTCGCGCAGCAACGCCCGGGCCGGCTCGGGGTGGCAGGCGAAGACGTCGCTGCCGAGAAGGGCGCGCCCGCCCTCGGCAGCGAGCGTCTCGGCGGCCCGGCGGTTGATGGCGACGATGCGGCCGGTCTCATCGGCGACGGTGATAGCGGCTCCGAGCTCCTCTTGCCAACGAGGCGGTGGCGGTGGATCACTTTTCGGTTCTGGCATGCTCACTCCTCCGGCTCCGGTCGTGCGGCTCAGCGTCTCGTGGCCAGCAGCTCGACGGCATCACGGGCGTCACGGTTGCGGGGGTCGTACGAGAGGATCTTCTCGAGACAGCGCTTCTGCTTGTCCGGTTGGCCGCGGAGGCCCCAGTAGTTGGCCAGCAGGAGCCACGCCTCGGTGAGCTGCGGGTTGCCGACAGTTGCGAGGCGGAGGTGCTCGAGCGCCTGCCCCTGGGTCGTCGGGCGCTCGATCTCGATCTTGGCCAACATGAGGAGGGCCTCGGGGTCTGGGATGCGGTTGACGAGCTCCTCGAGCAGCCTCGCGGCCCGGCGCAGCTCGTTTCTGGCCACGAGCTGCCGAGCGTACACGAGCGTGCCAGCGAGGTCCTCGGGAGAAGGAGCGTCCGGATCATGTTGAGGTGGAGCCAAAGCACCCCCTTCTCTGGGCGCGACGTGGTCGGTCCGCCCCGACAAACGGGAGGATACCGCAGCCCGCAAGGAGCAGGACCAACGAATCCACCCCCCCCTTCCCGTTGGCCGCGGCTGGACTACAATGCCGGCGACCCGCGCGCGCGGGGAAAGGAGCCGCCGTGGACGACCGCGAGCATCAGCCCATGCTGGAGGCCGCAGATCCAGCCCTGTCCGAGCTTTTCCAGCCGACCAACATCATCTCGGACCTCACCGCGTCGACCCGTGAGGGCGTGATCGGTGAGGTGGTGGAGGCCGTGGCCGCGCGTGGGCTGGTCAGCGACGCGCGATGGCTCGAGTCGGCACTGAACGAGCGCGAGCGCATGGTGCCGACTGCCATGCCCAACGGTGTCGCCTTTCTGCACGCCCGCCACCGTGCCGCAGAGAAGTTCCCCCGGCAGTTTCTCTTCCTTGCGCGCTCCGGCAAGGGTGTGGCGTTCGGCTCACCCGACGAGCGGCCGACCCACCTGTTCTTCCTCCTTGCGCTGCGCAAGGACATGGCCCACCTGCGGTGGCTCGCCCGGCTGTCGTGGATCTGCCGCAACCGTTCGATCGTTGCCAACTTCATGAAGGCGACGAGCCCGGAGGACATCGCAAAGGTGCTGCGCTTGGCCGTCGAGGAGCTTCCCGGCAACCTCCGCCAGCGCCCATGATGCCCGGAACGAGGATCACAGGGGCGGGGACGGCGTCCACGTCCACGACAAAGCCAGGTCGGGGAGGAGCTTGCCCATCTCTCGTCGGCGTCTAGGCCAGGTCCAGGTTTCCAGGAGGGGGCACCGGGGGGTGGGGAAGAGCTCTCGATCTTCGGCTCTCGACCGGCGGGTGGGCGGCCGCCGCCTCAGTTCAGGTAGCCGGCGAGGGCGCGCACCTGCGAGCTGCGTCGGAGCTTCGTCAGTGCCTGGTTCTCGATCTGCCGGACGCGCTCTCTCGAGATCCCAAGCTGCTCACCGATCTCCCTGAGGGTGAGTGGGTTGTCGTCCTCGAGCCCGAATCGAAGGTTGAGCACCTGACGCTCCTTCTGGGAGAGCTTGCCGAGCGCCTCGCGCAGCGACCGCTCGAACGACTCGCGGAGGATGCGCTCGTCGGTATCCGGCAGTAGGTACTGCTCGAGGAGGTCCCCGAGCTCGGCCTCGCCGTCCTCGTCGATCGGCTCGTTGAGGGACAGGATCGATTGGTTCGAGGAGAGCAGGAGCCGCACCTCCTCGGGATTCATGTCGAGCTCCTCGGCGAGCTCGGACTCGGTGGGTGTGCGCTCGAGCTCGCGCCCCAGGGCCTGGCGGGAGCGTTCGATCCGGTACAGCACGTTGGCCTGCTTCTGGGGCAAGCGGAAGGTGGCGCCGTGCTGCGAGAGGGCGTGCAGGATCGCCTGACGGATCCACCACACGGCATAGGTGATGAACTTGACGTTCTTGTCGGGGTCGAACTTGCGAGCCGCCTGGATGAGGCCGATATTCCCCTCGTTGATGAGGTCGAGCAGGCTCACCCGGGAGTGCCGAAAGCGCTTGGCGTAAGCGACGACGAAGCGCAAGTTGGCTTCTACGAGATGACGCAACGCCTCCGGGTCTCCGTCGGCTTGGATGCGGGTGCCGAGCGCCTTTTCCTCATCGGGGGTGAGCTGACGGTAGCGCCCGATCTCCTGCAGGTAGCGGCGCAAGAGCGAAGCTTCGGGGTCGTGGTGTCGCTCGTCGCTGGTCATTCTCCCTCGCCCGGGACGAGACCGGTGCGAGGTCGGTGGGCAAGGGCGTGCTCGCGCGGCACTCCGCCGCGGTTGGCCAGCTCCCGCTCGAGGGCGGAACTCAACCTCCCCAGCTCCCGCTCGAGAACCTCGATCCGGCTCTTCATCTGAAGAATAACCTCAACGCCCGCGAGATTCACTCCCAGGTCGCGGGTCAGGGTCAGGATGTACTCCAGACGAGCACAGGTGGCGTCATCGTAGAGCCGGGTGTTGCCCTCGCTGCGGGAGGGCTTGAGGAGGCCCTCGCGTTCGTACAGACGGAGGGTCTGGGGGTGGATGGCGTAGCGCTCAGCCACCCAGCGGATCATGTGGAAGCGGCGCGGACGGTCGGAGCTCATGCCTGCTCCTGAACCGGCGTGCGGCGGCGCGAAGGCTCGGGCGCGCGCCGCATTCGTGCCGTGGCGACGCCGCGCCCGAGGACCGCTTCTGGCGGCCTTGCGACCTCGGCGGGAAAGACGATGGAGCACGGGAAGCGATCGTGGGAGCGTTCAGCCCGGAGGAAGGTCACCCCTGGCTCGGCGTGCTCGCCGTCCAGGACCAGGACGGTGTCGGCACGGGCGAGCGACAGGTGATCATGGCCACACCCCGGCACACCGCGGTCGACGACACGCTCGTCCGCGGCCTCACCGAGGTCGGTCGCCGGCCCGACGAGTGCCGAACCGGCGACCGCGGTGAGGCGATCCGGGGATGTGCCGGGCTCGAGGCGCTCACACAGACGCGGGGTCAGGTGGAGCGGCTGGGCGGCCGATCGCAGCGTTCCTCCCATCGCCGACCTCAGTTGGTGGGCTTGGGATCGACATCGACGTACTCGGCGTCGACGACCTCGCCGTCGGCGGCCGGACCGGTCGGTTGGTCAGCCTGCGACTCCGCGCCGCCGCTCCCAGGCTGTGGCCCGACCCGACGGTAGATCTCCTCGGCCAGTCGGTGGGAGGCTTTCGTGAGTTTCTCGTACGCGGCGTCCATCGCCGGCTTTCTGGACTCCTCGATCGCCCGCTTGGCGTCCGCCAGCGCCGACTCGATCTCCTGCTTCTGCTCGGGCGGCAGCTTCTCCTGGTTCTCGTTGAGGAGCTTGTCGGTCGAGTAGATGAGGGTGTCGAGGCGGTTGCGCGATTCGACCTCCTCCCGGCGTTGCCGGTCGTCCTCGGCATGCTGCTCGGCCTCGCCAACCATGCGCTGGATCTCCTGCTCAGATAGGCCCGAGGACGAGGTGATCTGGATCTTTTGCTCCTTACCTGTGCCGAGGTCTTTGGCCGTGACGTGAAGAATGCCGTTAGCGTCGATGTCGAACGTCACCTCGATCTGCGGGATGCCGCGCGGCGCCGGGGGAATGCCGATGAGGTGGAAGTTCCCGAGAGGCCGGTTGTCGCGTGCCATCGGCCGTTCGCCCTGGAGGACGTGTACCTCGACCTGGGTCTGGTTGTCGTCGGCCGTGCTGTAGACCTTGGACTTGCGGCTCGGAATGGTGGTGTTGCGGGGGATCACGACGTCCATCACGCCGCCGAGAGTCTCGACGCCGAGCGAGAGGGGCGTGACGTCGAGCAGGAGCAGGTCCCGCACCTCGCCGCCGAGCACGCCAGCCTGAATTGCCGCGCCGACAGCTACGACCTCGTCGGGGTTGACACCCTTGTGTGGCTCCTTGCCGAAGAACTCGGTCACGAGCTTCTGGACCCGGGGGATACGGGTCGAACCGCCCACCAGGACGACCTCGTCGACCGCGCGCGGCTCGATGCCGGCGTCCTTGAGCGCTTGCCGGCACGGGCCTATGGTGCGCTGGATGATGTCTTCGGCGAGCTGCTCGAACTTGGCGCGTGACAGCCGCATCGACAGGTGGCGCGGCCCTGAAGCGTCCGCGGTGATGAACGGTAGGTTGATGTCCGCCTCCTGCACGCTCGAGAGCTCGCACTTGGCCTTCTCCGCCGCCTCCTTGAGGCGTTGGAGCGCCATACGGTCGCGCGATAGGTCGATCCCCTGGTCGCGGCGGAACTCTTCGGTGAGCCACTCGATGAGCCGCTGATCGATGTCGTCGCCGCCGAGGTGGGTGTCACCGTTGGTGGACTTGACCTCGACGACGCCCTCGCCGACCTCGAGAATGGAGATGTCGAAGGTGCCGCCACCGAAGTCGAAAACCGCGATCGTCTGATCTTTCTTCTTGTCGAGCCCATACGCAAGGGCAGCAGCGGTCGGCTCGTTGACGAGGCGGACGACGTCGAGCCCGGCGATCTGCCCGGCGTCCTTGGTGGCCTGGCGCTGCGAGTCGTTGAAGTACGCAGGAACGGTGATGACGGCCTTCTCGATCTTCTCACCGAGGTAGTCCTCGGCCGCCGCCTTGAGCTTCTGCAGCACCATCGCCGAGATCTCGGGCGGCGAGTAGATCCGACCGTCGATCTCGATTCGCGCCGTGTCGTTGTCCCCCCTCACCACGTGGTAGGAGAACATCTTGATCTCCCGCTCCACCTCCTCGAACCGTCGACCCATCAGGCGTTTGATCGAGAAAACCGTACGCTCCGGGTTGGTCACGGCCTGGCGCTTGGCGACTTGGCCGACCGGCCGCTCACCGTTGGCGTTGAAGGCGACGACGGACTGGGTGGTGCGGCTCCCTTCCTGGTTGGCGACCACCGTGGGCTTGCCACCCTCCATCACGGCAACCACGGAGTTCGTGGTTCCCAGGTCAATTCCGATGATCTTTGACATTGATAGGACCCTCCTCAAGTCATCCTCAGGAGTGCAATCTAGAACCTGAGCGAAGAGTTGTCAAGGTGTCACAAGCGTGACAGCCTGGCCAGGTTCCGAATCCTCGGGGGGCGGCTCCAGCCTCACGCCGAGGATCAGGTCTGGGTCCGGCGTCCCGTCGAAGGCGCTCCCCGAGAGCTGGACTGTCTGCTCCCGAGTCACGTACCGATACGGGCGTCCCCAAGGGTCGCTCAGGCGCTCCTGACCGACGTAGCGTTCGTGCACGAGCTCGGCGAGGGTATCCGGGTATGCCCCGACGAGCGCCGCCCGGCCCTGGACGATCTGCCAGAGGCCGAACATGCGAGCCCACGACACGGTGGTGGCAAAGCGCGGCATCAGCTTGTCGGACGGGCCGAACACCGGGTTCAGCGGGTTGCGGCGTGCCACCACGAAGGAGAGCACCAGCAACGGGAGGAGCGCGACCAGCAGCCACGGCATTCGTGGGGTCTCGGAAGCGGAGACCGCAAGCGCGGTGCTCTGCGCCAGGGCAGCGCGCGAGATCTCGTCGCGTGTCGCCGGCCTGACCAGGGCGCGGGTGAGCAGCGCGTACAGGGCTTTGCAGGTCTCGAAGTCGCCGTGCGGGCTCCGCCGTACGATGTCGTCCACGGTGTTGAGGCCGTCCACGAGCGCGAGGACATCCGCTTCGGTGGCGGAGATTCGGAGGCGATCCGAACCGGTCGGGGGGGCCATCTCCGTCGCAACGAGGTCGAGGTCGGCTTCCTCGAGCATCTCCTCATCGGGTGCCACTTCCACCTTCTTGGCCGCTGGCGTGGATACGAAGACGATGCCTCGGTGCGGGATGCGTTTTTCGATAATCGGCCACTCGTCGAGCATCCGTGCGCCTTCCATGAGGATGCTCTCGGCGCCCATGGGGGCGACGAGCTCGGCGTCGTAGTCGACCGAGGTCTCCTGCGAGAAGTGGTAGTCGCCGTTCTGCCAGCGGAAGACGCGAAAGATGATCTGCAGGATCTGCTTCTCGAGGGCCTTGCGGAGCTCTTCCCTGGAGATGATCGAGTGCCGCAGCAGAATGTGGCCGAGCCGCTCGAGCGTCTCCATTTGCGTACGGAGCGCGGCCTCGAGCTCCGTCTGGCTTACCCCTCCGGTTTTGAGCAGCACCTGCCCGAGGCGGTCCTCCAGCCGCTTGTTGAGGGAGTCGGCCCCGACCACACGACCTTCCAGGAACGAGATGGTGACTACGTCCTCGGATGAGCGCAGGGTGAGGACTCCGGTCTTCCTCTGCAAGCCGATGAGCTGGAAGATGTCGGCCAGGGAGAAGTCCTTGAGAGTGCCTTCGAGAGCCATCGCTACCTCCGCCCTCGCTTCAGGACCTGGACGGTGACCAGGCAGGCCGCCCAAAGTGCGAGACCCGGCAGCGCCGGCAGCCAGACCGGCGACAGCGCGAGCGCCGGGGCCACGAGCAGAGGGATCCAAATGGCTCCAATTGCAGCTCCCAGTACCGCGAGCGGGGCGAGCACCACGGCTGGCCAGACGGCACCCGTCGTGGCAAGGCCGAGGCCGGGTACGACGACGTCGACCAACCGGCTCTCCCATGCGAGCAGCGTCTGGCGCCGACCGAGCTGGGCGCGCTTCGCCATCTGCGTCTCGATGGCGACCATGTCCTTCTTGAGAAAAATGTTGACACACTGCGTGCAGTAGGTCTGACTCTCGGTCGAGAGCTTGCAGCGTCGACAAAACGGCCGTCCGCACTTGGCGCATGCGGTTGCCAGTCCGTGGTGACGCCGCAAGAGAAAGTGCCCTACCGCCAGCAACAGTGAGAACAGAGCGCCCACAGTCAAGGGGTGCGTGTACGAGCGTTCGCGGGCCAGGGGTGGAGGGAGCAAACCCTGGTTGAGAAGCACGATGGGGTCCTTGCGCCCCAGCAGGGCCAGGGCATCGGCATGGTCGAAGGAAGGCAGCATGAGCTGGTGGCTGCGACCTTTGGTGAGCTGGCTGAAGAGCGCGGGATCGGCGGCTTTGGCCGCGGCCATCGCCGCCTCGCTCTCGGGAAACAGGTATGTCTGCGCCAAGGTCAACGCCAGGTTGTAGTTGGAGACAACCAATTGGGTGCCGCGGTCGCGGGCGGTCTGGAACGCCTGCAAGGCTGCGTTGAAGTCGTTGTCGAGATAGTTCACGACGCCGAGCGAGAGCGCAAGTGGGCCGTCTTGAGGGCTCAGCCGCAACCCCTCACGGTAGGACCAGGCGGCGGCGTCGAGCTGGCCGTGCTGTCTGTAGGCATCGCCGAGAAGCCGGTAATAGTCAGCCTCGCCTCCGAACACGTCGACGAGGCCGGCCAAGTCCTCGACCGCCTGCGGGTCGTAGCGTTGCTCTGCCAGGGCACTGGTCGCCCGGAGAATAGGGTTGGGCGGATGGGTGACGGATCGGGTTGCCATCTCCGTTAGCAGTGGAGTCGCAGCCACGAACGCCAGCAGCACGCCGCCGGTCGCCTTACCAGCCGGCGTGAGGTATGCCCAGCAGAGCGCGAACACCCACAGCGCCTCCCACAGCGGATCACCTCCCACGAAAAGCGGTAAGCCGACGATGAAAAGGTTGAGCACGAAGGCATTGGGCCCGAGGCGGAGCTGTGCTCCCAGCTCGGTGAGGTCGTGCCAAAGCAACGCGAGGCCGTGTCTCACGCCGAGCAGCGCCCCCACCACGACAACGATGAGCAAGGCGAGCACCAGAGCGAGAAGCAGCGATGGCCAGGTGAAATGGCTGAATCGTTGGTCGTTGAAAAGAGCTATCACACCGCGCCCCAGGGACGCGAGCCCCGATCCCACGGCACCCCGGCGCAGGGCGAGCGTTCCCCGCGCCAACCATGCCTCGGGGTTTTCCGGATCGAGGACCACGGCGTGGCGGAGCAGCGTGATTGCGGTGTCGGGAGGCATGGCCCGCGCCCGCACCACGAGCGCGGTGGCCAACGGGGTCAAACGGGTGAGGCCGAGGTTCGAGGCCAGGTGCCTGATCTCGTCGACCTGGTCCTTGAGCGTGTCGAGCTTCTGGTTGTCGATGCTCTGCGAGAGGCGGGCCCACACCTGCTCGATATCGCCCCCACGAGTCTCCGCGGACGGTTGTGCGCCCGCCGCGGCGGCAAGCAGGAAGAGCCCGACGACGATGCTAGCGACTCGTCGCCACCAGTTGCAGCCTGAGCTGGTAGAGCACATCGTCCAGGACCTTCGCTTCCTGGAGGGACGCGTGGGCCCGCGCCCGCTCCTGTACCACAGCCAGCATGTCGAGGAATAGACGAGCCGCGTCGGGGTTACGGGGCACCCCGGGGACCTGCCCCGTGAGGAAGGCCATCGCGTACTGGGCCAGGAAATCCACCGTGTCGAGCAAGACCTGGGACGGTAGCGCGGCGTGCCCAGCCTCGCGAGGGCTCGGCTGCGGGGGCTCAGGTGGAGGTGGAATGGGGGCAGGAAGCTCTGCAGGCTGCGGGGGCTCGGGCGGTGACAGGTCGACATCGTGGCGGGCTTCGCCCTCCGGAGTGAGCCATCGCCGATCGATGACCTTCACCTGCTTGCGATCCGGCCGATCCTCCACTGCTGCCTCCTCGACGCTGGCCCATCTTACGCGGTCGGATCTGGCCAGACAAGCCACAGCGTCCGGAACCGGAGCCGGCGGAGCCGCGCAGCAGCCGGCGCTATACTCCCCAGCCATGACGAACGCCGCCGTCTTCGTTTCGCTGGTCGAGCTTTGTGAGCGTCTGCGGGCTCCCGCGGGGTGCCCGTGGGACCGGGAGCAGACGCTCGAGAGCTTGCGGGCCTACATCATCGAGGAAGCGTACGAGGTGATCGATGCCATCTCGGCCGGTGACCAAGAGCAGCTTGCCGGCGAGCTCGGCGACCTCCTCTTCCAGATCGTGCTCGTCGCCCAACTCGCCCGCGAACGGGGCTGGTTCGACATCGCCGACGTGTGCGAAAAAATCCACGCCAAGATGGTCCGCCGGCACCCTCACGTCTTCGGCGGCGACGAGGTCGACGACGCCGCCCAGGTGGTCCGCAACTGGGAGACGATCAAACAGCGGGAGCGCACCAAGGTTGGGGCCTTGGCCGGGGTTCCGCGCTCCCTGCCGGCCCTGCTCAAGGCCCGTCGGATGACCGAAAAGGCGGCTGCGCTGGGGCTGGTCTGGGGCGAGGTCGCGCCCCCGGACGGGGCGGTCGCGCGGGCTCTGGCCCAGGCGCCCGCCGTCGCTCACCACGCCTTGGCGCGCAGGGACAAGCAGGAGGTGGCCACCGAGCTGGGTGAGGCGCTCTTTTTCCTCGCCGATCTGGCGCGCCGGCTCGGAATCGACCCCGAGGCGGCTTTGCAGGCGACGAACGAGGAGTTCGCTCGCCGGTTCGCCGCCGTCGAGGACGGCGCGACGGAGTACGGCACGAGTGTGCGCGAGCTCGATCCGTCTGCACGCGCCGAGCTGTGGCTCACCCCAAGCGGCGGCGGAAGCGCATCCGGGCCAGCAGGAGGATCGCCACCCCGAGACCGGTGAGCGCCAGTGCTTGCGGCCACAGCACCTCGATCCCGATGCCCTTGAGAAAGATGCCGCGCAGAATCGTGATGTAGTACCGCAGTGGTACGAGGTAGGTCACGAGCTGGAAGCCCTTGGGCATGTTCTGGATCGGAAAGGCGAAACCGGAGAGGTAGATCTGCGGCATCATGAAGACGAACGCCGTCAGCATCATCGCCTGCTGCTGGGTGCGGGAGATCGTCGAGATGAGCAACCCCAGCCCCAGGTTGCAGAGCATGAACGGCACGGTGAAGGCGAGCAGGGTGAGGAGCGAGCCGCGCAGCGGTACTCGGAACCAGAACAGCGCCACCGGCAGGGTTGAGAGCGCCTCGACCAGACCCACGAGCGCGTAGGGGATGAGCTTCCCCAGGATGAGATGGCCCGGGGTGAGCGGGGTGACCAGGAGCTGCTCGAGGGTGCCGGTCTCGCTCTCACGAACGATCGCCATCGCCGTGAGCATCATTGTCATGATCATGAGGATGAGTGAGAGGACCGCGGGTACCATGAAGTTGCGGCTGGCCAGATCGGGGTTGTAGAGCACCACCGGGCGCAGCTCGACGAGGGGCCGCACCCCGGCCGCCGCCACCGAGCGGAGCACTCCGTTCGCGTACCCGAGGGCGGCGCTACCCGACATCGCGTCAGAGCCGTCGGTGAGCAGCTGTACGGTCCCGACCCGCCCGGCGTTCCGTTCGGCCGCGAAGCCGGCCGGGATGGTGAGAGCCACGCGAGCGGTGCCGTCCTGCAAGAGCCGATCGAGTCCGTTCTGGTCGTCGACGCGGCCAGTGACACGGAAGTAGGTGGAGCCCTCGAACCGCTGCACGAGCCTCCGGCTCTCCGCACTGCGGTCGAGGTCGCACACCGCGAGCTCGACGTGGCGCACATCGGTGGTTGCCGCGTAGCCCAGGATGACGAGCTGGAAGGCCGGCGCAAGGAAGAGGATGGGCAGGATCTTCGGGTCGCGGCGAAGCTGCCGCAGCTCCTTGACCAGGATGACGAGGAGCGCGCGCATCAGAGGCTCCTCACCGTGCGGGCGGTGGCCAGCGAGCCGACGACGGTCGCGTAAACGACCAGCCCTACGACCTGCTGCCACCACATCTCGGGGCCCGCACCCTTGAGCACGATCGCCCGCAGCGCCACCAGGAAGTAGCGCGCCGGCACGATGTGGCTGATCCACTGCAACGCCTCGGGCATCGAGGAGATCGGGAAAATGAAGCCGGACAGGAGCATGGTCGGGAGCATCGAGGACAGCAGGCTGACCTGGAACGCAACCTGCTGGGTCTCGGCCAGAGTCGAGATGAGCACGCCCCAGCCCAGACCACCGAGGAGGTAGAGCACCGTCACGACCGCCAGCCAGCCGAGCGAGCCACGGATCGGCACGTCGAACAGCGCCCATGCCAGCGTCAGCGAGGCGGCCGCCGCCGCCGAGGCGATCACGAGGTAAGGTAGGGTCTTGCCGATCAGAAGCTCGAGCGCCATCAGGGGCGTGGCGCGCAGCGACTCGAGGGTGCCCCGCTCCTTCTCCCGCACCACCGCGAGGGCGGTGGCAATCACGGCGGTGATCATGAGGATGAATGCCACGAGGCCAGGCACCAAAAAACGTGCCGACGCAAGGTCGGGGTTGTACCAGACGAGCGGCGCCGCGAGCGCTGGCCCGGTGCCGCTGACACGCACCAGTGGCGTCACGCTGGCGACGATCTGCTGGGCATACGCCAGCACCGTATTGGCGGTCTGGGAGTCGGAGCCGTCGAGGACGAGCTGAAGCGTCGTGAAGCGGTGAGCGGCGAGGTCCGCGCCGTAACCGGAGGGCACGACGAGGGCCACCTGGGCGTGACCGGTGTCGAGCCACCGGTCCAGCTCGCGAACGTCACGGGTGGTGCCGATATGGTCGAAGTGGCCGCTCGAGAGGAACGCCCGAGCCACCTCACGGGCCGCGCGGCTGCCGTCCTGGTCGACGATGACGAGGCGGATGTGCTCGACGTCGAACGAAAGGGCGTACCCGTAGATCAGGACCAGTGCCACCGGCATGAGGACGAGCGTGAAGACGACCCGCCAGTCGCGGCGGAGCTGGAGTAGCTCTTTGACGGCCACGGCCAGGGTGCGGCGGATCATGCCTGCTCCCTCCCGGTCGAGGGTCGGGAGATGACGTGGATGAAGACGTCCTCGAGCGAAGGGTCGATGGCGGTGACGGTGGCAGGAGCGTGGCCGGCTGCCTCGAGTGCGGCGACCAGGCCGCTGGCCGCTCCCGGGGCGGCCAGGATCGCGTGGAGCAGGTCGCCGAACAGAGCGACCTCGTGGACCGCCGGGAGACCCTCGAGGTGGCGCATCGCCGCGGCGGGGCGGGGACAGGCGATCTCGACCACGGTTCCGGACTCGAAGCGAGCTTTCAGCCGCGGTACGGTGTCGAGCGCCAGCAACTTGCCGGCGTGCATCAGCGCGACACGCCCACAACGCTCCGCCTCGTCCATGTAGTGGGTGGTGACGAACACCGTCGTGCCGGCGGCCGCCAGGGTGTCGATGAGGTCCCAGAAGCGGCGCCTGGCCTCCGGGTCGACCCCGCCGGTGGGTTCATCGAGGAACACGATCGGCGGCTCGTGGAGCAACGCACAGCCGAGGGCGAGCCGCTGGCGGAACCCGACCGGCAGCTCGCGCACGACCGTGCCCCGGCGCGAGGCGAGCGCACCGACCTCGATCGCCCACGCCACGCGCTCGCGCAGCCGCGCGCCGCCCAGCCCGTAGGCACCGCCCCAGAACGCCAGATTCTCATCCACGGTGAGGTCGGCATAGAGTGAGAAGCGCTGCGACATGTAGCCGATGCGGCGCTTGATCTCGTGCGGCTGGGTGGCGACGTCGAAGCCCAACACCTCGCCGCTCCCGGAGGAGGGAGCGAGCAGGCCGCAGAGCATGCGGATCGTCGTCGTCTTGCCGGCGCCGTTGGAGCCGAGGAAGCCGAAGACCTCGCCTGTGCCCACCTCGAAGCTCACCCGATCCACGGCGCGGAAGGCGCCGAACCACCGGGAGAGCTCGACCGCGCGCACCGCCGGCTGACTCATCGGCCGACCGCTTTCTCGAGCGCCGCCCGTGCCACCCAGGCACCGGCTCGCGCCGCGACCTGCTGCTGCTCTGCCGCGGCGAGCTGGGCCTCGGCGTCGAGGATCTCGGCCATCGCCGCGAGGCCGGCCGCATGGCGTTCGCGGGCCGCCGACTGGCGGGCGGTGGCAGCTGCTGCTGCGGCGTCCGCGGCGGTAGTAGCGACGAGCGCGGTTGTGAGCTCGCGCACCGCGTCCTCGACCTCGAGGCGGACTCGGCGCTCGAGCTCAGCAAGCTCGGCGTCGGCGGCCCGCAGTCGGGCGCGGCTAGCGGCTCGATCGGCCCGTGCCTTGCCGCCGTCGAACAGCCTCCAGCCGGCCGATAGCCCGACGCTCCAAGAGTCGTTCCACTCGTCGGTGATCGGGAAGAAGCGCTGGTTGGGACGGGCCAGGTCCCACTGAGCGCTCGCCGCGAGGCTCGGTCTCGTGGGAGCGACGGCGAGCGTCTCGCGGGCGGCAAGAGCGGCGCGGAGGGCTCGGGCCGCCCTGAGCTCGGCTCGGCTGGCGAGAGCCTCGGTCTGGAGCATCGCGAGGTCGGCCGGCGAGTCGGGCCGCGGTCCGGCGAGCGAGTCGGCAAGCTCGAGCTGGCGCCAGTCGAGGTCGAGCACCGATGCCAGGTGCGCCAAGGCCGCCGACTCCGCGGCCTCGGCCCGGACGAGCCCCAGCCTGGCGGTGGCGAGCCGCTCCTCGGCGGCCAAGAGATCGGCGCGCACCGCCATACCGGCGTCAGCGAGCGCCCTCGTGTCCTCGAGCAGCCGGATGGCGCGCCGCTCCTGCGCCTGGGCCAGCTCCAGGCCGGCTCGGGAGCGCACGGCGTCCCAGTACATCGCTTGGGCCGCGAAGCACACCTCGGCGAGCGTCTGGGCTGCCCGGGCGCGGGCACCGTCAGCCTCCGAGCTGGAGGCCCGGCGCTGGGCGTCGACGGCACCGCCGGCGAGCAGCACCTGTTGAACCTGCAAACCCGTACCGTACACCGTCGTGATATTGGGGGCGAGGACGGTGGTCGGTCGGCCTGGGATGGCCAGCGGAAGCACGAGCTCCGGCACCGAGCTGCGCTGGGCAGCAAAGGCGAAGGTGCCCACGGTTGGCCACCGTGCGGCGTTGGCGGCGCCCACCGCCGCATCCGCCGCCGCGACCCGCTCCCGTGCCGCCACGGCGAGCTGCGAGACCGCCAGTGCGCGCTCGGTTGCCGCTGCAGCGTCGAGCCGTACGGGCTCTGCGATCGCGGGCAGCGGCAGCAGCGACGCCAGAGCGGCAACCAGTATCATCGATCGTAGCCCGTGATCCGTGGCCCGAAACCCGCCCCAAGACCAGCCGCCAGGCCTCACCTCTAGCCTGCCGAGGAAGCCAGCAGCACGCCACCAGCCACCGGTCGCTTTCGTCATCACGCTGCCTCCCCCGCGCTGGCGTCGCGCGTGAGATAAAGGAAGGTGTCCTCGAGGGTGGGTGGAATGACGCGGATGTCGAGCACCCTGACAGCGGCCGAAGCCAACGTGAGGCGGACCGACTCTTCGGCAGGCCGATCGGCGGAGAGCCAGACGTGGAGACGGGCCGCGAACGGCTGCACGTCCAGGACGTCGGGCGCCTGGCGGAGCGCCTCGACGGCGCGGCCGCGAGGCTCGGCCAGCACCTCTACCACCGTCCCGTGCATGAGCGCGCGGGCTGCGGCCGGCGTAGCGTCAGCCAGCACGCGGCCGCGGTGCATGAGCACAACGCGTGAGCAGCGCTCGGCTTCATCGAGATACGGTGTCGCCACGACCAGCGTGAGGCCCTCGGCGACCAGCCCGGCGAGCAGCTTCCAAAGCTCGCGGCGGGTGACCGGGTCGACGCCGGTGGTGGGCTCGTCGAGGACGAGGACCTGCGGCTCGTGCATCAGGCTGCACGCGAGTGCCAGCTTCTGCTTCATGCCGCCGGACAGGCGATCGGCTTGGCGGTCACGGAAGGCGGCGAGTCCGACCCGTTCGAGCAGCATCTCGCGTCGCGACCGCCAGCGCTGCACGCCGAGAAGGAGCGCGAAAAACTGCACGTTCTCGTTCACCGTGAGGTCGCCGTAAAGGGCGAACCTTTGCGCGAGATAGCCGAGTGAGTGGTGGAGCGCCCGCCGGTGTGCCCAGACGTCGTGGCCGAGGACGGTGACGCTTCCGGCTGCTGCCCGCTGCAACCCGGCGATCACCCGCAGGGTCGAGGTCTTGCCCGCGCCGTCCGGGCCGATGAGCCCCACCACCTCGCCGCGCTCCACCGCCAGAGCGATGCTGTCCACTGCCGTCATCGTTCCGTATCTGACGGTCAGGCCGCGAACATCGATCAGCCGCTCGCTCATCTCCCGCTTCCCTTCTCCTTGTTTCCCGTCCCCTGGAAGTACGCGTCGGCCGGCATTCCCGGCTTGAAGACCCCTTCCCGGTTATCGAGAGCGAGCTTGACCTTGAACACGAGCTTGGCACGCTCCTCGGGGGTCTGGACGTTCTTGGGCGTGAACTCCGCCACCTTGGCGATGTACGAGACCGTCCCCTCGAAGGCGTCGGTGTGCCCGTCAGCCTGCACGGTCACGCGCTCGCCCAGGTGAATCTGCGCCAGCGAAGGCTCGTCGACATAGACCGTCAGCCACGGCTGGTCGAGGTCGGTGAGCACCGCGAGCAGCGCGCCGGGGGCCAGAATCTCCCCCGGCTCCGCTGTCCGCTGGGTGATCACGCCGTTGCGGGGCGCAACGACGGTGGCGTCGGCGCGGCGCTGCTCGACCGTGGCCACGAGTGCCGCCGCAGCGTCACGCTGGGCACGGGCCTGGGCGATCTCCTGCGGACGCGGGCCGGCGATTGCTTTCGCTTGCTCGGCCTGGGCCGCAGCCAGCGCGTGGTCGAGCACCGCCATGCGGGTGCGAGCATCGTCCCTGGCTTTCTCCGTGGCCGTTCCGCGGGACGCGAGCCCGTCGAGGCGCTCGACGTCGCGGCGGGCAGCCGCGAGATCGGCCCCGAGGCGTGCCACCTCGGCGGCCACCCGATCGAGGTCCTCGCGGCGGGTGCCGGCTGCAAGAAGCGCCAGCCGTGCCTCGGCCGCCGCCAGCTCCCCGCGAGCACGGGCGAGGTCGTTGTCGATGTCCACTGTCTCGAAGCGCGCCACGACCTCGCCGGCGTGCACCGAAGCACCTTCTTGCAACGGTAGCTCGGCGAGGCGACCGCCGATCTTGGCGGCGATCCGGACCTCGGTGGCCTCGACGTGGCCGGAGGCGTGGATGCGGGAGCTCTCGCGAGGTTGCGCGCACCCGATGAGCGCGCCGACGGTGAGAATCAGACAGAGCGTGGCGGGTTTGGGGTGCTGGCTCACTGGTCTCCTCCCTCCGCCGGGCGGGCGGCGATGCCGAACAGCAGGATGTCGGTGATGCGGCGGGCGATCTCGTCCGGGGGTGGAAGCGGCGACGGTATCGCCGCACCGGCGGCGGCGAAGCGCTCGCTAAACCGTAGGGTGTTGGCAATGAAGACGGCGCTGGCGATGATGATGAGGTGGGCGACCAGCGGGTCGATGTGGCGGAGCTCGCCAGCCGCCTGTCCCTCGAGCACGATCGTGCGGGTGAGGCCGAGCACGCCGACCATGCGGCGCAGCACCGACATCGAGAGGTGGGTACCACCAGCGGCGATCTCGCGCATCATGATCTGCGGGTAGGCGGGGCGCTGCACCGCGAGGGCAAGGAGGGTGTCCTGCATGGCGCGCAGCTTGTCAGCCGGCGTCGCCGCTTGGGCGATGCGCTCGCTGAGCACCTCTTCGACATGGGAGATGAATCCGGCGACGACCGCACCATACAGAGCGGCCTTGTCCCCCACATGGTAGTAGAGCATCGCCTTGTTGACGCCGGCGCGCCGGGCGATCTCATCCACCCTAGCTCCGTCATAACCGTGCTCCGCGAACGCCTCGGCGGCCGCGGTGAGGATTCGCTCGCGCGGCGAACCCTCCCGTTCCTCAGTGCGCTGTCTTGGCATTGCGATCTCCATAACTAACAAGACGGTTTAACCGACTCGTTAGTTTTACCCCATTCGTATGTCGGCTGTCAAGCCCCCTGCCGAAAGCCGCGCATCCGGACACCGGCGACCACGAAGCCGGGGCAGAAGGGGGCGCCGGATCGTGAAGGGTTGCCGCCACTGTGGCGACGCCGCGCTACCATGCAAGTGAGTCGCGAGTGTCTGGTGGCGACGGCGGTGCGAGCGCTCGCGACTTCGGGAGGCGCCATGTCAGCACGTGCGACCACGGTGCTGGTGATCTCGAGGCAGCTCGGCAGCGGTGGCGTGTTCGTTGGGAGAGCGGTGGCCGGACGGTGCGGCATGGCGTTCGTCGACCGGGAGATCCTGCAGTCTGCCGCGCGTACCCTCGACCTCGCTGAGGGTGAGGTGGAGCTCCGGGAGGAGCGTGCTGCCTCGGTATGGGATCGCGTGTTGGGGGCGTTTGCCCTCTCGGCTCCCGAGGGAACGTACGTGCCGCTGGGCGCGCCGCCGCTTTACGAGGAGGAGCTGTTCCGGGTCGAAAGCCGGATCATTCGCGAGACGGCCGCTCGCACCGACGCAGTGATCGTGGGGCGGGGCGGCTTCCACGTGTTGGCCGGCCACCCGGGCCTCGTGTCGGTGGCCCTGCGCGCCGACCGCGATTGGCGCATCCGCCGGGTGATGGAGCTGTCAGGTCTCGACCTGGCCACCGCCGCCGCCCGGGTCGACTCCTCCGACAACGACCGAGCGCGGTTCATCCGCACCTTCACGGGACACGACTGGAACGACCTCTCGTGCTATGACCTCTGCCTCGATACTTCGAAGGTCGGGCTGGATCTCGCGGCTCGGCTCGTGACCGAGGTCGTGGCGGCTCGCCAGCGCCGCGTCCGAAACGGTGGCACCACCACCACCTGACGCCGACCGCCGCCTCTTCCTACTCGCCGACCGCAACCGTCGGTCCGCGCTGGTGTTCGGGACGGCGCAGCAGCAGCGCCAGCGGCGCGAGCAGGAGGAAGATCAACGCCAGCAGCCGGAAGGCGTCGATGAACGAGATCATTGCTGCTTGTTTCTGGACCATGCCGAAGGCGGCCGCGAGAGCCTGCCGACCGGCGGTGACCGCGTCGCTGCCCCGGGCGATGAAGGCGCTTTGGAGGTTACGCAGCCACGCCTGCGCGGCAGGCGAGAAGGGATCGACGTGGCTGCCCAGGATGTTGACGTGTGCCTGCCGGTCACGGGCCAAAAGCGTCTGCACCGCGGCGATCCCCATGCTCCCGCCGAGGTTGCGCATGAGGTTGAAGACGCTGGTCGCGTTACCCATCTCAGCGCGGGCGATGCCGTCCATCGTGGTCGTGGTGAGGGGTACGAACAACAGGCCGAAGGCGATGCCCTGGATGAACTGCGGCCAGGCGAGGTCCCAGAACCCGGCGTCGAGGTTGAGCCAGGAGAGCCACAGCAGGGTGAACCCGCCGAGCACGAAGCCGAGCGCCAGCAACCGCCGCGGATCGGTGCGGGCGACCAGCAGCCCGACGAGCGGCATGGCAATGAGTGAGCCGACACCACGCGGAGCCATCGCGAGCCCGGCTTCGAGCGGTGGGTACCTCATGAGGGTTTGCAGCAGCAGGGGCAGCATCACGAGGGAGCCGAACAGCACGAAGCTCATGAGCGTCACGAGCACCGTGCCCAAGGTGAACGTCCGGTCTGCGAACACCCGCAGCTTGACCACCGGGTGGGCTACCCGCAGCGTGTGGACGACGAATACGGTCAGACAAACGGCAGCTGTGACGAGCAGGCCGATGATCCAGGCAGAGGCGAGCCAGTCCTCTTCCTGGCCTTTATCGAGGGCAATCTGCAAGGCGGCGATCCCCACCGCCAGGAGGCCAATCCCCCACGCGTCGATGCGCTTTCCCGAGCGGTCAAGGTACGGTGGATCGTGGAGGAACCGGCGCAGCAGCAGGATCGCTACGATGCCGACCGGGATGTTGATGTAGAACACCCAGCGCCACGAGTAGTTGTCGGTGAGCCAGCCGCCGAGGACCGGGCCCAGGATCGGCGCCACGACGACGCCGATCCCGAAAAACCCCATCGCCTTGCCGCGCTCCTGGCGCGGGAACGCCTCGAGCATGATGGCCTGGGAGAGCGGCTGCATGACGCCGCCGCTGGCACCTTGGACGATGCGAAAGAGGACGAGCGCCGGGAGGCTCAGCGCCAAGCCACAGAGCAGCGAGGCGGCGGTGAAGGAGGCCACGGAGAGGATGAACAGCCGCTTGCGGCCAAATAGCGCTGCCAGCCATCCCGTGATCGGCAGGATCACCGCGTTGGCTGCGAGGTACGAGGTCAACGCCCAGGTGGACTCTTCGATCGAGGCGGACAGGCTGCCAGCCACGTAGGGGAGTGAGATGTTGACCACGGTGGTATCGAGCACCACCATGAAGGTGCCGACCATCACCGAGCCGGCGACCGCCCACGGGTTCACTGGGGGCTGGTTTTCGGAGTCCATCGGCTACCTGGTCATCACGGTGGGCACCACCGACATGCCGGGCCGCAACAGGTGCTCGGGGTCCTGACCGCCGTCGAGCACGATTTTCACCGGCACCCGCTGCACGACCTTGACGTAGTTACCGGTGGCGTTTTCCGGTGGCAGCAGCGAGAAACGGGCTCCGGTCGCGGCGGCGATGCTGTCGACCCGTCCCCGGTAGCGCCGGCCGTAGGTGTCGACCAGAACGCTGACCGGTTGGCCGGGCTGCATCTTGCGGAGCTGGGTCTCCTTGAAGTTGGCGGTCACCCAAACGTCGTCGAGCGGCACCACCGCCAGCAGCGGCTGGCCAACCTGGACGACCTGGCCTGGCTCCACCGACTTCTTGCTCACGACACCGGAGATCGGGGCCTTGACCGTCGTATACGCGAGGTTGCGCCGGGCCTGCTCGAGGGCGGCACGGGCGAGCTCGACGCGAGCCCTCGCCGAGGCGGCCCTCGCCTTCGTGACCTCCACCTGCTGTGGTCCGGTTGCCGCAGTGGTCTGCTCGGCGCGGGCCTGCGCCAGCACCCCAGCGGCATTCTCGCGACCTTTCTCCGCCTCGATCACGGCGGCGCGCGACGCGTCGCCGGCGGCGCGGGTCGCTGCAGCCGCCGCGACGGCGGCATCGTGCTGCTGCTGTGATACTTCGTCCTTGGCCAGAAGCTGCGTCATCCGCTCGAGGTCGCGTTGGGCTCGGATGTCGTTGGCGGTTGCCTCGTCCAGGCGGGCGCGCGCCGAGACCAGTCGTGCCTCGGCGGCCGCGAGGCCGGCCAGGGCTCGCTCGACCGCGGCTCCGGCAGCCGAGGACAGGCTCTGCGTCGTGACGGCGGCGATCGGGATCTCGGTCTCCGCGGCGTTGAGAGCGGCCTCGGCTTCGGCGAAGTCGGCTTCGGCCCGCTGCACCGCCACTCGGAAGTCGGCCGGATCGATCACCACCACCACATCGCCGGAGGTGATCTGCTGGTTATCGACGACGTTCACGCTCTGCACGATGCCACTGACCTGCGTCGCGACCGGCACGATGTGACCATCGACCTGGGCGTCGTCGGTGGTCTCGCGGCCCGCGAAGTGGAACCACGCCACCAGCCCGACCGTGGCGGCGACGACCGCACCGACTATCATGAGCCTGCGGGCTCGCAGCAACATCGATACCCCTCCTTTTGCAGCCGTCTCGACCCCGACCGCCTCGTGCGCGTCGTTCGTTTCCTGGCTCACTGCACACCTCGTAGATACTGTGCGGCCTCCGTCTCCGCCACACCGAGCGCCCGAGCGAGAGCGAGCTTTGCGAGATTGTGGGCGAGGAGGCTGCCAATGTGGCTCTCGGTCGCCTCAGCGACCGCCTGCTGCGCCTGAACCACCTCGATGTTGCTCGCCACGCCAGCAGCAAATCGGTCCTCAGCCTGGACGAGCTGACGGGCCGCGAGCTCGCGGGCACCCTCCGCGACCTTGACCTGCTCGGCGGCGGCCGCCAGATCCAGTAGCGCCATGCGCACCTCGAGCTCGATCCCGGCCTCGAGGTCGGCGATCCGTGCGAGCTGCTGCTCCACCTCTGCGCGGCTGGCGCGCAGGTGGCCTCGAACCCGTCCGCCTTCGAAAAGCGGAATGCGGACCGCCGCCATTATCGTGTAGACCCCTTTCACCGCTCCGGCGGTGGGTCCGACCTTGCCGACATCACCGCTGAGGACGAGCGAGGGCAACGCGTCGCCGAGCTCGGCGGCATGGATGTCCTCAGCAGCGCGGAGCTGCGCCCGGGCTGCTTGTAGCTCGGGCCGCGCGGTGCGAGCCCGGGTCAGCGCTTCTTCGACGCTGCCTGGCTCGAGGTCGGCAAACGGGACCGCGTCGACCAGCTCGTAGGGATCGCCCATCGGCAGGCCGATTGCCCGAGCGAGGACGAGGCGTGTGCGGTCACGCTCGTTCTCGGTCTGGATGAGCCGCTGGCGCTGGGCAGCGAGCTGGACCTCCGCGCGTAGCACCTCGATTCCGGCTACGGTGCCGGCATCACGGAGGTTTCTGGCGCGAGCGACCAGCGCCCGGGCGGTAGCGAGCTGGGCGAGTGCCGCTGCAACCCGGCTTTCAGCCGCAACCGCCTGCAGGTAGGCGCTGGCACAGGCTGCGACCACGAGATCACGGGCCTCCTGAAGCGCGGAGCGGGCCGCCACCAACCGTTGTCTGGAGGCGTGGGCGCGATTGATGGCGCCGAGGTCGAGTAGTCTCTGGGTCAGCGTGAGGTCGCCGCGCACGACGTCGTATGGTCCCACCAACGGGGACTCGCCCGGAGCCGGAGCGAGGCCGAACTCCTCGAGGCTGATCTTCTGTCGCGCAGCGCGCGCCCCGACGTCGACCGCTGGCAGCAGTGCGGCGCGGGCAACCTGGTGCGCCCCGGACGCCGCCTCGACGTTTTGTGCCGCCAATACGGCCTGGAGGTTGTGCTGCAGACCGCGGGCGATGGCATCCGCAAGGGTGAGCGGCAGCGGGGTCTTGGCCGGCACCGCCTCCGGTCGCGAGGGTCGCTCGGGCGTGACCGCACCTGCCACCGGTGACAACGCGAGCATCGCCACGAGCACGAAGACCGCACGTGGGGTCGAAGTGGTCATCATCCCTTCCGGTGTCCCGGGGGTTGCTGCCGGGACGAAGGCGGCATCATGCTCCGCCGTGGATAGAACCGCAAGCGACGCGCACGTATTCGCACCCGATCCGACTGGCCCGACGGTGGCCGGGGACGGTTCTCGGCCCACCCGGCTGGCGCGCCGTCTGCAGGTCGCTCAGGGGGTCCGTCAGTCGACGTTGAAGCCCGCGTCGATGGTGACCCGATAGTCGAGGATCTTGCCGTCGTTGGCGGTGCCCCGCACCTCCACGACCTCGAACCCGGAGATCCCGTGCACCGTCTCGGCGGCCCTGCCCAACGCCACGGCGATCGCTACCTCCACGCTCTGGTTCGAGCAGCCGATCAGCCGGACCTTCTCGTAGACCTTGCCGCTGATTTCGACCCCCGATGGGAATGGTCGCGTGCCTCGGCGGCTTGCAAGCTACGAGAAGCTGCCACCGACTCTCGAGCTGCGCTACACTGCGGTCGCACCGTCGAGCATGACAACGCACCACGTCGGTGTGCAAGGAGGATGAAGATGGCCAGCAACGTTCCCCCGCCCCCGATGCCCCCGCCGCCCCCGGCCCCGCAAGCTCCGGCACAGCCGGCACCGATGCCCGCTCCGACGCCCAAAAAGACCAGCCCTTGGGTGTGGGTGCTGGCCGGTTGCGGCGTGCTCGTTCTGTTGGTGGTCCTGGTCCTGGCCGTGGGAGGCTTCATCATCGGCAAGAAGGTCAAGGACTTCGCCAAAGACGCCGAGCGCAACCCGGCGGTTGCGGCGGCCGAGATGGCGGTCCGCTTCAACCCCGAGATCGAGGTCGTGGACAAGGACTATGACCGCGGCACCATCACCCTCCGCAACAAGAAGACCGGTGAGGTGCTGACGATGGATGCCGAGGACGTCAAGAACGGCCGCATTCGGTTCCGCAACGAGAAGGGTGAGGAGGTCTCGTTCGAGGGCGGGGGCACCGGCAAGGAGGGTCAGTTCAAGATCTCCACCAAGGATGGTCAGGCCACCTTGGGTTCCGGCGCCGAGGTCAGCTTGCCTTCGTGGCTTGCGGAGTACCCAGGCGCGGAAACCCAAGGGGCGTACTCCGGCGCCGACGCCGACTCGGTGTCCGGCGGTTACACCTTCCAGACCGAAGACTCGGTGCAGAAGGTGTTGGACTTCTACAAAGACCGGCTGGAGGGCGAGGGGTTCAAGGTCACCACATCGACGTTCCAGCAGGACGGGCAGGTCGCCGGTGGCTCCATCGTCGGGGAGGGCAGCGATGGGCGCGAGACCCACATCGGCGCCATGCGCGGCGACGACCGCACCGCCGTCACCGTTACCTACAAGCATCCCAAGTGATCGCGTGCGGTAGCAGCGTGACGAGCGGGTCGCCGCGGCACGGTAGCTTGTCCGTACCTGCAGCTCGCCATGGCTGACACCGTCCGGCTGGACATCTGGCTCGATGTGGCCTGTCTGGCGCGCACCCGCTCCCTGGCCAAGGAGCTGTGTAACGGCGGCAAAGTCGAGGTCAACGGGCGGCGCGCCAAGCCGTACCGGCAGGTGCGTCCGGGCGACCGTGTCCAGGTTACGTGCAGCCCGGGCCGGCGTCGCGAGGTCATCGTGAAGGGGGTTGCCGACCGCCACATCGCCAAGGCGCAGGCGCGCGAGCTGTACGAGGACGTGACCCCGCCGCCGAGTCCCTTGGAGCTCGAGCAGCGGCAGCGGCACCGCTACGCCCCGCCCCCCGCTCCGCCGCCCGGTGCCGGTCGCCCCGAAAAGCGCAACCGCCGCCAGATCGAGCGCCTCCGCTCGCGGTGAGCGATTCGCCCCCCAGGTTCCCGGTCGTCGGCTCTCGTTTCGCAGTCGGGCCGAAAGCCGCGATCCGTCAACCGTTGGCCGCCATGCGCGCGAACCATTCGGCGGTGCGCTGCAGGCCCTCGGCCACCGGCACCGTAACCTGCACGCCCAGCTCGCGTGCCAGCTTCGCGGCGGTGATGCACGAACGGCGCTGTTCGCCGGGCTTGGCTGGGCCGTGGGCAGGTGGCCGGTCGCTGCCCACAGCGGCGGCGAGGCCTCGGTAGAGCTGCACGACATCGGTCTCGATTCCGGTGCCGACGTTGAAGATCCGGAAGCCTGGACGGCCCAGGGCTGCGAGGTTCGCGGCGACCACGTCGGCCACGTACACGTAGTCACGGGTCTGCAGACCGTCGCCGTTGATCGTCGCCTGGCGGCCGGAGAGTAGGCGATCGAGGAAGATCGCCACCACGCCGGCCTCACCGTGCGGGTTCTGGCGCGGGCCGTAGACGTTGGCGTAGCGAAGGCAGGTGGCGTCGAAGCCGTACTCGACGTGGAAGAAGTAGAGATACCGCTCGACCGCCAGCTTGGCGACGCCGTAGGGTGACACGGGCCTCGCAGGGTGCTCCTCGTCGGCCGGGAAGTAGTCCTGCTCTCCGTACATCGCCCCGCCGGTGGACGCGAAGATCACTTGGCGGAGAGCCCCACGCCGTCCAGCCTCGAGCAGCGTGAGCGTGCCGACGACGTTGATGCTGGCGTCGAGCACTGGGTCGGCGACCGAGCGCCGCACGTCCATCTGTGCCGCGTGGTGGATCAGCACCTCGACGCCCGCATCGCGAACGAGCACGGCGGCCTCCCGCGAGCGGATGTCGAGGACGTGCAGCTCGGCGCCGGCCGGGACGTTTTCCTTGCGGCCCGAGGAGAGGTCGTCGACAATCAGCACGCGGTGGCCGGCGGCTACCAGCGCGTCGGCCACGTGGGAGCCGATGAACCCTGCGCCTCCGGTTACACAGACGGTCCGCGAAGCCATGTGGTCACCCCTTTCCGATGCCGCGATCGAGGCGCTCGCACCCCTGGAACGCGGATTCTACCAGCGCCCTACCGAGACGGTCGCCGAGGAGCTGCTGGGCAAGCTCCTGGTGCGCCGTCTTCCCGAGGGGCTCGTGGCGCTGCGGCTGTGCGAGATCGAGGCGTATCTCGGGGTGGACGACCCGGCCTGCCACACTTTCGGCGGTCGGCGCACGCCGCGCACCGAGGTGATGTGGGGCGAGGCCGGACACCTCTACGTCTACTTCACGTATGGTATGCACTTTTGTGCCAACGTCGTGACTTCCGGGCCGGGCGAGCCGGAGGCGGCACTGCTGCGGGGCGGCGTGGTGCTGGCCGGAGTGGGGCTCGTCGAGCGGCGCCGTGGGCGCCGCGACCGCCGCGGCTGGCTCGACGGCCCGGGACGGCTGTGTCGAGGGCTCGGCCTGGGACGCGCCGAGAACGGTGCCGACCTCACCGTGGGCGGGGCGATCTGGCTGGCCGACGACGGGGTGCGGGTGCCTTCTGGCTCGGTCGTCCGCGGTCCCCGAGTGGGTGTGGCCTACGCCGGGGAGGCGGCGGGCTGGCCGCTGCGGTTCCGGGTCGAGCCGGATGGGCCGGTGGAAGCGCGATCGCGCGGAGCAGGCGCTGGCGCAGGGCGCGCACGACCCGCTTGAGGTCGGGCGGCAGCGGCGAGGTGAAGCGCATCCACTCACCGGTGCGGGGCTGGACGAACCCCAGCGCGGCGGCATGCAGCGCCAGACGGGGCACTGGAATCGGGTCCAGTCGGGGGTTGCCGTACACCGGGTCGCCGAGCACGGGGTGGCCGAGATACGACAGGTGTACGCGCACCTGGTGGGTGCGGCCGGTGGCCAGCGTGGCCGCCACCAGGGTGGCGCCACCGAGCTGCTCGATCGGCTCGAACGACGTCTCCGCCGGGCGCACTCCGAGCCCGGGGCCGAGCGCAGCGAGCCGGGCGCTCGGCCGCGGGCGACCGATGCCGCGGTCGACGGTGGTCGGCTCGCCGAGGTCTCCGGCGGCGAGTGCGAGGTAGCGGCGTTCCATCAGGTGTCTCTTGAGCTGGGCGTGGAGGTGCCCGGCGGCGTGGTGGTTGAGCGCGAACACCATTACGCCCGAGGTCTCGCGGTCGAGGCGGTGGACGACCAGCACGCGACGGGGCGAGCCGGCCGTCCGCTCGACGGCGGCCTCCACCCGAGCCACCACCGTATCGGTCTCGTGGGCGGACGTGGGGTGAATCACGACCCAGGCCGGTTTCTCGACCACGACCACGTCCTCGTCGAGATGAAGGATGCGGATCGGAGCGATCTCCGCCACCCGCCGGCGTTTCGGGAGGTGGGGGTTGTGCGCGACGGTGTCGCTGGCGCCAACCAATGCCCCCGGTTCGGTCACCACGGTGCCAGAGACCAGCACGTGGCCGACCTCGACCTCGCGGCGGGCCCGTGAGAACGAGCAGCGGAGCAGGAGCTGCACGCGCCGCGCCAGGCGCATGGGCTGGTCCATCGCGGGAGAGTAGCACCGCCCGCCCGCCGTTGCGCTCGCCTCCCTCTCGCGACTACCCGGTTGCGAGCCGTGAGCCGAACTGCTTTTTGGTTTTCAGCCCCGGTGCCGGACCTTCGAGCTGGTGATTGGGTGGAGCACGATCTCGGGTCCAACCCGAGCGAGGTCGTCCCGGTTTACATCCCACCGCCAGCGGGCTAGGGTGGCGGCGTGACAGACCGCGAGGACTGGGTCGGGCGTCTGCTGACCCGCGCGACGGCGGCAGGCCTGGCGTGCGGCTGGGTTGCCGCGGCGCTGCACGAGGGAGAGGCCGGAGCGTGCTGGGTCGCGGGCCGGCGGGAGCAGGGGGGAGAGGCGGTTGGCGCCGATCTCTGGTTCGACCTCGCTTCGCTCACCAAGCCGCTCGTGACCACCACGCTGCTGCTGCTCGCGCGACGCGACGGCTTGGAGCTCCGCACGCCGTTGGCAGAGGTCTTGGCAGAGCTCGGCGGCTCGCCGTGGGCCGGCGTCACGCTCGAGCAGTGTGCGTGCCACACCACAGGCTTCCCGGCGTGGGAGCCGCTCTACTCGGAGGGGACGGGGGCCGAGGCGTACCTGGCCTGCCTGGCCAAAGTGCAGCCGGTGGCCGCTCCCGGCGAGCACGTCCTCTACTCGTGCCTCGGCTTTATCGCTCTCGGGCTGGCGCTCGAGCGGGCCGCCGGGGCCGACCTCGCCACCCTGACGCAAGCCCTGATCCTCGAGCCCCTGGGGTTGCTGGAGGAGTGTGGCTTCGCTCCTCCGCGCCGCGTGCAGGTCGCGGCCGGGGAGCGTGAATGGTTCGTGGAACGGAGGTTGTTGGCCGACCGGGGGGTGGCTTTGGCGCCGCCCGCCGGGCGTGCTGGCGCCTGGGCGTGCGACGACGGAAACGCCCGCGGCCTCGATGGCGCGGCGGGAAACGCCGGGCTGTTCGGGAGCGCCGCGGCGGTCGCGCGGCTCGCAGCCGAGTACCTACCCGGGGGAGGCGAGCTGGTCACGGCCCAGGAAGCCGAGCTCGCCACGCGGTGCTGTACGGACGGGCTCGAGCAGGCACGCGGCTTGGGGTGGCAGCTGGCCGCGACCCCCGGTTGCTCGGCCGGGCCTGGGCTGGCGCCGGAGGCGTTCGGACACACTGGCTTCACCGGGGTGTCGGTTTGGGTCGAGCCTGCAGACCGCATGGTGCTGGTGCTGCTCGGGAACCGCCTCCACCCCGGGGGCCGCACCCCTGACCTGCACCCGCTCCGCCGCACCTTCCACCTCCTGGCCCGCACGAGGCGGCGGGGATGAGCCGCGGCCGTCTTTTTGGTCTCGTCGCGGTCATGGTGCTCGCCCTGGCGGCTGGGACAGCCACGGCCGACCCTCCGCCTGCGGAGCTGGTGCACCTCCGCCAGCAGATCCAGGAGCTGGAGGCCAGGCTGCAGGCGGTGGAGGCGAAGCAATCCGATCTGGCGGCACAGCGACAACGGTTGGAAGGTGAGCTCCGGCTCGCGGCGCTGCGTCTGAGCGAGTGGGAGGCGGAGCTCGGGCACGCCGAGCACGCTGTCGGGGTTGCCGCGGTGGCTGCGGAGCAAGCCAGGGGTGCGCTCGACCTGGCGGTGAGCCGCCTGAAGCTGCAGGTTTCGCTCCTGGCGGTACTGGGACGCGCCGGGCTCTCACCGCTGGTGCTGCACGCTCTCGGCTCGGGGCGTGACGTGCCGGAGCGGATGACCGTGACGCTGGCCCTGGTCGAGGAGGAGCGGCGGCGGCGCGACGAGGTGGCTGAGCTGGCAGAGGCTCGGGTCCGGGCGCTCTCGGTGTTGTCGCAGCGGCGGGACGAGCTCGAGGCGTTGCGGTCCGAGGGTGCGGGTCTTCGCAGCACTCTGGAAGCCACGCGCACCCGGGTGGTGGCGGAGCTCCAGCGCCTCGAGCAGCAGCGACGGGCCGGGGCCGTGGCGCTGGCGGACGCGCAGGAGGCCGAGGCCCGGCTCGAACGCCTGTGGGGCTTGGTTACCGAGCGGGAGGATCGTGCGAGTGGCACGACGCGCTTGCTACGTGGCGGCATGCCGTGGCCGGTCAGCGGGGCGCGCGTGTTGTCGCGCTTCGGCTCCCGTCGCGATCAGCAGTATGGCACGGTCACGGTCTCGCACGGCGTCGTGATGGCGGCACCGAAGGGTGAGCTGGTGTGCTCCGTCGCCGCCGGGAAGGTCGCCTATGCCCAGTTCCTCAAGGGCTATGGGAACCTCGTCATCGTCCAGCACGGCGGCGAGGTCTACTCCCTGTACGCGAGGCTTTCGAGTATGCTGGTGCGCGCCGGCGAGCGGGTCGCGATGTCCGATCCGGTCGGTGTGCTGGGGTCGGCCGAGGAGGGCGAGGGCAACTTCTACCTCGAGATTCGTGCGGGTATGCAGGCCCAGGATCCTTTGGCGTGGCTCAAGCCGCTCGGCAAGTGAGGTTGGGGTGAAGCTGAGATCCTGGTTTCTGATCGTGTCGGTCGTGCTGGTGCTGGGTGTGGTGACGGTGACGGTGGGCGCGAGCGGCCCTGCCGGCTCGGGGCTGTACCGTCTCGTGGGCCTGGTCGGACAGACTGTGGCGCTCGTGCGCTCCTCGTATGTGGAGGAGGTGAGCATCCCGCAGGTCGAGCAAGGGGCGCTGGCGGGGATGGTGGAGACGGTGGACCCGGGGGGTGCCTACGTCCCCGAAACCGAGGCGAAGGCGTTCGAGCGGATCACCGCGAGGGAGCTGCCACCGTACGGGCTGGTGCTCGGGAAGCGCTCGTCCTACCCGTTGGTGCTGCAGACCCTACCCGACTCACCGGCCGCGACCGCCGGGCTGCTGCCGGGTGAGTTGCTGGAGAGGGTGGGGGGCGTGGCGGTGCGGGCGCGCCCGGTGTGGCGGGCGCTGGTGCTCCTGGACGAAGCCGAGCAGGCGGAACGCGACGTCGACGTCGTGGTCATTGACCGACAGCTCTCGGGTACGCGGACAGTGCGGTTGAAAGCGGCGCAAGTCAGGTCCGCGGGCCCGACGGTGGAGGTGCGCGAAGGCGTCCCCGTGGTACGGATCGGGGCGGTGAGGCGGGAGAACGTGGCAGCGCTTCGAGTGCAGCTCGACGCCCAGCAGGATGCGGCAGCCGTGGTCGTCGATCTGCGCAGTCTGGCGCTCGGCGACGAGACCGCGGCCGCGGAGGTGGCGGCGCTGCTCGTGGGTGGGCGCATCGAGATGAAGCTGGCGAGGCGAGAGGGCGAGGGCGGGACGCTCACGGCCGAGGCCCAGCCCAGGAGCTGGCGGGTCGTCGCGTGCGTCGACTACACCACGGCCCGGGCCGGGGAGCTGGTGGCTGTGCTGCTCAAGGCCCGGGGCGTGCCCCTGGTGGGGTTCGAGACGTACGGCGACACCGGCGTGCGGAACGCGTACCGGACGAGCGAGGGGCGGGTGTGGCTGGCTGAGGAATGGGCGCTCGGACCCGACTCCAAGCCGTTGCTGGGCAACGGTCTCAAACCTGACGAGGTGGTGCGCATGCGGCCCGACGCGGACCCCGTCCTCGACCGTGCCCTGGAGCTCGCGCGTGGCGCGACGGCCAAGAAAGCGGCCTAGTCCCAAGGCCGCTTCCCGTCGCCGCAGCGGCAGTGGGGGGTGGCGGGCTGCGCTGGCTGTCGTTTTGCTGGTGGGCGGAGTCACGGCAGTCGTGCTGCTCTCAGAGCACCAGCGACGCCAGCCGCTCGCCGTGCCGGTCACCGAGCGGCCGGTGCAGGTGGTGCGCGAGGTCGCGGTTCGACACGGTTGTCCGGCCGAGGCCGTCGTCGCCGAGGAGCAGGAGGAGCCGAGCGGTGACCTCGTGGTCATCACCGTTCACGCCCCTCGGCACCTGGCCGTGGAGCGCTTCAGCCTCGACCTCCAGGCGGCGGTCCATAACTTGGGCGGACGCCTCGAACCGCGGCCGCTCGGCGAGCGAGGTGGGTACGGCCTGGCCCGGCTCGAGGGGACGGTCGGCACCAGCAGATGGCGCGTCCTGGTGCTCAGCGAGCCGGCTCGAACGAGCGGCAGGACCCCCGGCCCAGCGACCGCCCCTTCCCCAAGGCCCACCCCTGCCACGAGCACGGAGCCGCCCCGGCTGGCGGTGGTCCTCGACGATGCCGGCAACAGCCTCGAGGTATGCGAGCAGGCGCGCGCTCTGGCGCCCGAGGTGGCGGTGGCGGTGCTCCCGAACACCCCACTGTCGACCGACGTTGCCCGCTGCCTGGCGAGCCAGGGCCGGGAGCTGCTGCTGCACCTGCCGATGCAGCCGGTCACCGACGATGGCGGCGGGCCGGGCCCCGATGCCATCGAGGTTGGTCTCAGCAGCTCCGAGATCGACTCCCGCCTCCGGCGCGCCCTGGCGCGGGTGCCGGGCGCGCGCGGGGTCAACAACCACATGGGATCGCTGGCGACCACCGACGTCACGACGATGGAGGCCTTGGCGAGGGCGCTGCGGGAGACGGGCCTCTACTTCCTGGACTCCCGCACCAGCTCTGACTCCGTGGCCGAGGTGGTGATGCGGGACGCCGGCATCCCGGCGCTCGGGCGCGACGTCTTCCTGGACGTGATCGGCGAGCCGCCCGCCGTCAGGCGGTCGCTCGGCCAAGCCGTCGAGCTCTGCAAGCAGCATGGCCGGGTGGTTGCGATCGGCCACGTTCACCCTGCGACGATTCGGGTCTTGGTTGCCGAGCTGCCCCGCCTCGCTCCTCATGTCGAGCTCGTGCGTCCCTCGGCGCTCGTCCGTCAACCGCTCGAGCGTTGATCGGTGTCCGACCCCCGGGGTCAGCCGACACGCCGTTGGCAGACCTGACGGCGACCTCTTCGTCTTTCCACCGTCACGATTTTGCTGAGCTCGAAACACACTCCTCCGCCTCCTCCCGGAGCGCGGCCGAGCCGACGACCAGCCAGCCGCGACGGCGGGGGCGGCGAGTGGTCCCAGCCCACTGATCACTGGCTGCCGAGCGCCGGGCTCTTGGCGGGCTCACCGCCGCATGATCGAGTCGAGGATCATCATGAACGCGGCCTGCTGCTCGGGCTCGGCCTTCTCGATCACCGCCAAGCAGCCCGAGGCGTCGAAGACTCGGTGCAGCTCGTCGGCGGGGTGCGAGGAGGAGATGATGACGCGCTTGAGGTTGACGCCCCGGCGCCGAGCCTCGGCGAGGACCGCCTGACCGTCCATGACCGGCATCTCCCAGTCGAGCAGCATGAGGTGGATGTCCGGTCGCATTTGGACGCACGCGACAACCGGATCGGTGTAGGTCTCCACCGCCACCCGGAGCCCGTACCGCCTTTCCAGCATATTGCGCCAGGCCGCGCACTGCAGTGATGAATCGTCGACGACGACGACGCGGCGGGGCCTATCTTCGCTCACGCTGCCAGACGACCCTCCCACCGACAATCGTAGCAGCCGGCCAGCCGCGCAGGCGCCGCCCTCCGAACGGCGTGTTGCGCGAGAGGGAACGGAACTTCTCGGGGATCACGACGGCGGTCCTGTCGAGGTGCAGGAGCGTGATGTCGGCGGGGGAGCCCGGCTTGAGGGTGCCGCCGGGTAGCTTCAGCAGCCGGGCCGGGTTGGTGGACCAGAGCTGGATCCACAGCCGCAACGGTAGCTTGCGCTTGAGCACGAGAAGGTCATAGGTGACCGGGAGTGCGGTCTCGAGCCCCACCATCCCGAACGGCGCCACGTCGTACTCCTGCGCCTTCTCGTCCGCATGGTGCGGTGCGTGGTCGGTCGCCAGACAGTCGACGAGCCCGTCCATGACGCCGTGGATGAGCGCCTCCGCGTGGTCGGCAGAGCGCAACGGCGGGTTGACCTTGGTGTTGGTGTCGAAGTCGGAGTCGGCCACGGCCTGATCGGAGAGCGCCAGGTGGTGAGGCGTGACCTCGCAGCTGACCAAAAGCCCCCTGGCCTTGGCGGTACGCACCATCTCCATGGCCCCTTTGGTCGACAGGTGGGCGATGTGCACGTGGCCGCCGGTCAGCTCGGCGAGCACGATATCGCGAGCCACCATCGCGTCCTCAGCGGCGCTCGGGATCGCCCGCAAGCCCAGCCGAGTGCTCACCGCTCCTTCGTGCATCACCCCCTTGGCCACCAGATCGAGGTCCTCGCAGTGATCGATGACCGGCACATCGAAGAGCTGCGCGTACTCCAGCGCCCGTCGCATGAGGTAGCTGTTGTGCACCGGTTTGCCGTCGTCGGAGAACGCCACCGCTCCGGTCTGCACCATCTCGCCGAACTCGGCCAGCTCTTCGCCGGCGAGCCCTTTGGAAACGGCGCCGATCGGGTACACGTGCGCAAGGTCGGCGGCTGCTGCTCGCGAGCGGATGAGCTCGGTCACCGCCGCACAATCGTTGACCGGCTGAGTATTGGCCATGCAGCACACGGCCGTGAATCCTCCCGCGACGGCGGCAGCAACCCCGGAGGCGATGGTCTCTTTGTACTCGAACCCCGGCTCCCGCAGATGCGCATGGATGTCGATGAAGCCCGGTGCGGCTACCAGGCCGGCGGCGTCGAGAACCGATGCGTCCTTGTCCTCGAGGCGTTCGCCCAGGCGCGCTACCTTGCCGTCGACGATCAGAATGTCCAGCCCCTCATCGAGGCGCTGGGAAGGGTCCACTACCCGTGCATGCTTAATGAGCAGTCGGTTCACCGGAACCTCCAGCCAGCAAGTACAGCACCGCCATACGCACCGCCACCCCGTTGGTGACCTGCTCGAGAATCACCGACTGGGGGCCGTCCGCCACCCGGGAATCGATCTCCACCCCGCGGTTCATCGGCCCGGGGTGCATCACTAGCGCGTCCTTCTTCGCCAGCTTGAGCCGCTCGGGGGTGAGGGCGTAGAAGTCGTAGAACTCGCGCGGGGACGGGAAGTTCATTCGGCCCTGCCGCTCGAGCTGAATACGCAGCATCATTACCACGTCGACCCCGGCGATACAGTCCTCGATCCGGTGGTGAACCTCGCAGCCGAGCTTTTCCAGGCCGATTGGGATGAGGCTGGGTGGGCCGGCGACGCGCACCGTGGCGCCCATGCGCGCGAGCAGCAGCACGTTGGAGCGTAACACTCGCGAGTGCTGCAAATCGCCGATGATCGCCACGACTTGACCCTCGAGCGTGCCGCGCCGGCAGCGGATGGTCAGCGCATCGAGCAGTGCCTGGGTGGGGTGCTCATGCGCCCCGTCGCCGGCGTTGATCACCGCCGAGCGCAGGATCTTGGCGAGCTGGTGCGGTACCCCCGGGCTTTGGTGCCGAATGACGATGAAGTCGGGCTGCATCGCCTCGAGGTTGAGCGCCGTGTCGATGAGCGTCTCACCCTTGGTTACCGCCGAGGTCGAGGACGCGAAGCTGAGTGAGTCGGCCGACAGGCGTTTTTCTGCCACCTCGAACGAGAAACGCGTGCGGGTGGAAGCCTCGAAGAAGAGGTTGACGACGGTCATGCCACGCAGCGCCGGGACCTTCTTGATCGGCCGCTCGGCAATCGACCGCATCTGATCCGCGGTGTCGAGGATGAGCTGGATCTCCTCGGGGGTGAGCGGGTCGATCCCCACGAGGTCCTTGCTGCGCAGGCGCTGGGCCGGTTGGAAGCTCATGACGCCACCTCTTTGAACAGCCAGACACCTTCTTCGCCGTCGACCTCCTTGATACGCACCTGGACGTCCTCGGCTCGTGCGGTGGGCACCGTTCGGCCCACGAAGTCGGCGGCGATCGGTAGCTCGCGATGGCCGCGGTCCACCAGCACCGCGAGGCGGATTGCGCGTGGTCGGCCGAAGTCCATGAGGGTGTCGAGGGCGGCGCGGACCGTCCGGCCGGTGTAGAGCACGTCGTCTACCAAGCAGACGATCCGTCCCTCGATGCTCTCGTCCAGACGGGTGTCGCGGATCACCGGCTGCTGGTGCGCCGGGCGCCACGGACCGATGTCATCGCGGTAGAGCGAGATGTCGATGGCACCCACGGGTGGTTTCTGTCCCGTGGAGACGCCGATGAGCTCGGCCAGACGTCGAGCGATCGGCACACCCCGAGTCTGGACGCCCACCATGTACAGCTTCTCGTCGTCTCCGACCTGCTCGACGATCTCCGCAGCGAGCCGCTCGAAAACACGCGCAAGCTCGCGGGCGTCAAGCACTTGTATCCTGTGCATGGAACCTCCTTGGGCCTCTGGTTCACCTCGCATCGGGGCCTAATCGTAGCACATCGTCCGCCCTTGCGCCCGGTCGAAGGTCGGAGGTCGGAGGTCGAAGGTCGAAGGTCGAAGGCGGTGTCCCGCCGGGTGGGCGCGGGGGAGAGCCTTCAGCTTTCGACTCTCGACCTGCGACCGGGTGAGTGGTGGGGCGGGCATCGGGTACGATGGGGCACGAAGGGAGAACGGGCATGCGGAGGACGGTGCTCGGGTCGGTGGTGGTTCTACTGGTGATCGGGGTCGGCTCGGTGCTGGCAGAGGACGGCGCCTTCGCGACGGCGATCGTTTGTACCGGCGGGGAGGATCGCGCACCCGTGGGGGTGGCGGAGAGCTTCCCGGCCACGGTCGGCCTCCTCTACTGCTTCTCGGAGGTCAAGGGCGGGACCGACAAGGTCGTGCACGTGTGGTACTTCAACGACAAGGAGGTGCGGCGCACCGAGCTGCCGGTAAAGGCGGCGCGTTGGCGCACCTGGTCGACCAAGAGTGTTCCGGCCACCGCGACCGGAGGGTGGCGAGTCGAGGTCCAGGACGGAGCCGGTAAGGTGCTCGCAACCTCGTCGTTCACGATCGAGTCGGCTCACCCGTGACCTGTGAACCGTCGACCGAGCAGCCCCCACTCTGTCAGCGGTGCGTGGGTTTTCCCCGTTGCTCGCGCCGTCGGGGCCGGCCGAAGCTTGCGCCCGGCAGCGGCGAGCCTTATTCGTATCTTCGGGGGGCGGAAAGTGCGTGAGCCGCTGAGCCGCCGCGAGTTGCTGGCTGTTGTGAGCGCCGGGGTCGTCGGCGCCGTGGGCACCGGAGCCGCCCCGGTCCGCCGGGGCAAGGTCGGTCTGGCGCGGCTTCCCGCGACCGCCGTTGGAGCGGACATGACGACGGCGCAGGCGCGTGAAGCGCTCGAGCGGGCGCTCGTTGCGGCCACCGGCGCGAGCTCGGGCGCGGCCGCGGCAAAGCAGTTGTTCGCGCCGGGCGACACGGTCGGGATCAAGGTCAACACCCTCGGCGGGCCGCGCTTGTCGCCGCGCCCCGCTCTCGTCGAGGCGCTGGCGGCACTGCTGAGGGACGCTGGCGTCGGCTCCGAGCGGATCATCGTCTTCGATCGCTCCTCCCGCGAGCTGCAGCGGGCCGGGTACACGATCCGCCGCTCCGGCGAGCCGTTCCTTTGCTTCGGTATCGACAACGACTACGACCGCCAGCCCGCGAGCCACGGGGCGATCGGCTCATGCTTCGCGAGGCTGGTGTCGGCGACCTGCACGGCGCTCGTGTCGCTCGGCGTCGTCAAGGACCACGACCTCGCCGGCGTCTCGGCGGGGCTCAAGAATTGGTTCGGGGTCATCCACAACCCCAACAAGTACCACGACGGCAACTGTAACCCGTACGTCGCCGATGTCGTCAGCCACCCGTACGTGCGGAGCAAGCTCCGCCTCACCGTGCTGGACGCAGGCACGGCGCAGTGCCACGGCGGGCCCGCCTACCGTCCGGACATGGCCTGGCCGCTGGGGATGGTTGCGGCCTCCACCGATCCGGTGGCGATCGACGCCTGGGCGTGGAAGGTCATCGACGAGGAGCGCACCCGCCGGGGCCTGCCGCGCCTGGCCGAGGCCCAGCGGCCGCCGAGCTTCGTCGCCACTGCGGCACGATACGGGCTCGGCGTGGGTGACCCGGCGGCGGTGCGGGAGGTGCTGGCATGAGTGGCGACCTCGACCGCCGGCGGCTCTTGAGTCTTGCCTGTGCGGGCGCTGGCTTCGGTCTTTTGGCTCGTGGTCTGGAGAGCGAGCCGGTGGTCGGCGCCACGGTCGCGGGCGACCAGATTCCCGCTCGTGAGGCGTCGTGGTATCGGAAGCTCGAGGAGAAACGGGTCGCCTGCCAGCTCTGCCCGCGAGCGTGTCAGGTTGCGGAGGCCGAGACCGGCGGGTGCGGAGTGCGCGAAAACCGCGGCGGTGTCTACCACACGCTGGTGTGGGGCGCGGCCTGCGCCGTGCACGTCGATCCGATCGAGAAAAAGCCCTTCTTCCACGTGCTGCCGGGGCAGCGGGCGCTGTCGTTTGCTACCGCGGGCTGCAACGTCGAGTGCAAGTTCTGTCAGAACTGGGAGATCTCGCAGTTCCGCGCGGAGCAGGTGAAAGCCGTGTATCTGCCGCCCGAGGAGCTGGCGAAGGCCGCCCGGCGAGCTGGCGCTCCACTGCTCTCGGCCACGTACTCGGAGCCGGTGGTGTTCTGGGAGTACGTGCGCGACGCCGCGCAGGCCGGCCGCCGCCTCGGCATCCGCTCCACGGTCGTCAGCAACGGCTACATCCAGGAGCAGCCGCTGCGTGAGGTGCTGCCGTTGCTGGCCGCGTTCAAGGTGGACCTCAAGGCGTTCCGCGAGCAGTTCTACCGCGACCTCGTGCGCGGCGAGCTCAAGCCGGTGCTCAGGGCACTCGAGATCATCCGGGCCTCTGGCGTGTGGCTCGAGATCGTCGTCCTGCTCATCCCGACACTCAACGACTCCGAAGCCGAGGTGCGCGACCTCGCGCGCTGGGTCGTCCGCACCCTCGGGCCCGAGGTGCCGGTGCACTTCACGCGCTTCCACCCCACGTACCGGCTCACCAACTTGCGGGCGACGCCGGTCGCCACCCTCGACCGGGCGTGGGCGATCGCCAAGGCCGAGGGTCTGCAGTTCGCGTACGTGGGCAATGTCCCCGGCCACGCCGGCGAGAGCACCGTCTGCCCGGGCTGTGGCGAGCTGCTCATCGAGCGCGCCGGTTTCCAGGTGCTTTCGAACCGCCTCCACCACGGCGCCTGTCCCGCCTGCCACCGCACCATCCCCGGCGTGTGGGTATAGTCGAGGCTCCGACGAAGAGTAGTTGCCTGTTTCTGGCCGGTTTCCGGGGGCGCTGGCGGCGCGCCCAACAGCGTCGCTCCAGCTCCCGACAGCGGGTTTGCGGCTCGTCGAGCCGCCGCGAGCTGGCGGCCGAGCGGCCTCGCGTGAGGGCTGCTATCGTGCGATCCGGAACTCGGGAGGTGGAGATGGTCAAGGCATTGGTTGTCGGCATCACGGTGTTGGCTCTCGGCGGGGTGGTCGGGAGCGCTCAGCCGGCCGCGGGGTCGAAGCCTCCGGCGGCGGCGCGGCGGCCGGTCGTGGACAAGTATTGGGGCGTCGAGGTCAGCGACGACTACCGGTGGCTCGAGAGCTGGAGCGATCCCGAGGTGCGGGCCTGGAGCGACGCACAAAACGCCGCGGCGCGGGCCGTCCTCGACGCGCTGCCTGGCCGGACAGCGATCCAGACGCGGGTCGAGGCGCTGATGAGGGGCGCCTCGGTTTCGTTCGGAGGCCTGCGCAAGCGTGGCGGCGTGTTCTTCGCGATCAGGCGCGACCCTGCCCGGCAGCAGCCGCAGCTCGTGGTGTTGCCGAGCCTCGGCGACCCCTCCTCGGCCCGCGTCGTCCTCGATCCCAACCTGCTCGACCCCAGTGGTTTCACGAGCATCGACTTTTTCGAACCGTCGCCCGACGGCTCGCTCGTCGCCGTGTCGCTGTCCAAAGGTGGCAGCGAGAGCGGCGACCTCCACATCTTCCAGGTGGCGACCGGCGCAGCGGTGTTCGAGGTGATCCCGCGCGTCAACGGCGGCACGGCCGCAGGGAGCGTCGTCTGGACCCCGGACGGCAAGGCGCTTTTCTACACGCGGTACCCTCGTCCGGGGGAGCGGCCGGTCGCCGACCTCGACTTCTTCCAACAGGTCTACCTCCACGTCCTCGGCACGCCGACCGAGCGGGACACGTACTGCACCGGAAAGGAGCTGCCGCGCATCGCCGAGATCCGTCTCGACACCCCGGACGAGGGCTCGGCCGTGCTGGCAGCGGTGAAAAACGGCGATGGCGGCGAGCATGCGTTCTTTCTCCGCCGCCCCGACGGTGCGTGGGCACAGATCGCGGCGTTTGCCGATGGGGTCGTGGGAGCTGCGTTTGGCCCTGATGGCTCGCTCTACCTGCTCTCCCACCACCAGGCGCCGCGCGGCAAGGTGCTCCGGCTGGCAGCGGGGCAGACACGGCTGGCCAGCGCCACGGTCGTCGTGCCGGAGGGCGACGGCGTCATTCAAGGTCTTGTTCCCACCGCCACCCGGTTGTATCTCAATGAGATCTTGGGCGGGCCGTCGCGCCTGCGCTGGGTCGGGCTCGACGGCGCTCCGGGTGGCCTCGTCGCGGTGCCCGAGATGTCCTCCGTGTGGCAGGTAGTGCGCGAGCAGGGCGACACCGTGCTGCTCAACGTCGAGGGGTACCTGAAGCCCGCGGCTTGGTTCCGTTGGACGCCCCAAAGCTTTTCGCTCGAGCCCACCGCGCTCGCCAAGACCTCGGTGGCCGACTTCTCCGACTGCGAGGTGGTCCGCGCCACGGTGACCTCGAAGGACGGCACGAAAGTGCCCCTGGCCATCATCATGCGACGTGCCGCACCGCTCGACGGGACCAACCCCACGCTCTTGACCGGCTATGGTGGTTTCGGCATCGCCACCCGTCCATCGTTTTCCGACGTCCGGCGGCTATGGCTCGAGCAGGGCGGGATCGTCGCCATCGCCAGCCTTCGCGGCGGCAGCGACTTCGGTGAGAGCTGGCACCGGGCCGGGATGCTCACGCGCAAGCAGAACGTGTTCGACGACTTCCTCGCCTGTGCGCGGTTCCTCGTCGCCAACCGCTACACCAACCCGCGGGCGTTGGCAATCGAGGGCGGCTCCAACGGCGGCCTGCTCATGGGCGCCGCACTCACCCAGGCGCCGGAGCTGTTCGGCGCTGTGGTCACGCACGTCGGTATCTACGATATGCTGCGCAACGAGCTCACGGCCAACGGCTCGTTCAACGTCACCGAGTACGGCTCCGTAGCCAACCGCGCGCAGTTCGAAGCGCTCCACGCCTACTCGCCGTATCACCGCGTGCGTGACGGCGTACGCTTCCCGGCGGTGCTGTTCATGACCGGCGCCAACGACCCGCGGGTGGACCCCATGAACTCGCGCAAGATGGTGGCGCGGTTGCAAGCAGCCTCTGCCTCCGGACTGCCGGTCCTGCTGCGCACCAGCGGTACCACCGGGCACGGCGGGGGTACTCCCCTGGCGACGCGGATCGTCGAGCAGACCGACGTCTACGCGTTCCTGCTCAACCAGCTCGGCCGCACCTACCGACCGGTGGAACAAGCTCCTGAGTAGGTCTTCGCTGTCGCGTCCGGCGCCTGCGCGAGGTGGCGAGGCGCGGGAGTGGTCTCGAGCAGCGGAGAAAGGGTAGGTCTGGGGGTCTTCGAGGCCGGTGCCGGGTGAGGGTGCAAGGTGCGGCACGACGTGGCCTCCCAGCGGTCTCCCCCGTCCGGGCGGTGGGTGTGGTGGTCGACCGACTGCCTGCACGGCGGCGGGGTGGTAGGTGGTGGTGCCTGGGACCGAGGCGTGAGTCAGCATCCGCGAGCCGGCCGCGATGGAACCTTCGCCTCGCCTCGGACGAAGCTCGTCCGGCCGGGGTGCTACACTCGGCGCTCGTACGTGGGGGGGCTATGCCGCCAACGAGTGAAGCCTTGGAATCGATCGTCATTTCTTCGAAAGACCTACTTGTCGAGCTGTGCGCCATCTCGTCGGCGAGCGGGGAGCTCGACGGGTTGCGTCGGGTGGCAGCGCGGCTGGGCGACGAGCTGCTGGCCCGTGGGTTCGCGGTGGAGGTCGTCGAGGAGGCTGACGGTAAGGGTGCGTCTCAGCCGGTGCTGGTGGCCCGGGGGTCACAGGCCCGCGACCGGTACCGGCTGCTGGTCGGCCACATGGATACCGTGCTGCCAGCCATCCCGCCGCGCATCGAAGGAGATCGCCTGATCGCCACCGGGGGGCTCGACATGAAAGCCGGCCTGGCGATGTTCCTCGGCGCCCTCGACCTGCTGGCGGCCCGCGGTCAGCAGTTGCCGCAAGACCTGTTGCTGGTGGTCGTGCCGGACGAGGAGGTGGGAGGGCAGGTCTCCGAGAACGCGGTGCGGAGGTGGGGTTCGGGCGCCCGGGCGGTGCTGGTGCTGGAGCCCGGCGAGCGCCATGGCGAGTCGGAGACGCTGGTCGCTGGACGACGTGGGATGTCGGAGTGGCGGCTCGAGGTGGCCGGTAAGGCCTCGCACTCCGGTCTGGCGTACTGGGACGGGCGGTCAGCCACCGCCGCCGCGGCAGACTGGGCAGCACAGGCACAGGCGCTTTCGGAGCGAGGTGCCGGGGTGACGGTGAACGTGGCGCGCTTGGTCGGCGGCGACGTGGACTTCGTGAGCAACCTCGCGGCGCACCACGATCTGCTCGGGTCGCCGCGACGGCGCAACGTCGTGTCCGACCGTGCGGTGGCCGAAGGCGAGGTGCGGTTCTTGTCGAACGAGGATCGTGAGCGCGTGCTCGCCACCCTGACGTCGTTGGCGGCGAAGCTGGCTGCGGCACACGGCGTGACGATGCGGTTCGAGCAGGGCTTCTCGGTGCCGCCGGTCGACCCGGAAGGCCCCGGTTCGGCGCTGGTCGAAGAAGCCGTCGCGCTCGCACGAGCCAGGGGATGGGACCTCGTCGTCGAGAGGGATCGGGGCGGGATCTCGTTTCCGAACTATCTCGAGGATCCGGGAAGGGTCCCGCTGGTCGACGGCCTCGGCCCGGTGGGGGAGGGCATGCACACCCGCGAGGAGTACGTGAGCCTCCGCTCGTTCGGCCGTCGGATCGTGCTCTTGGCGGACCTCCTGGAAGCGATGTAGCTGCCCACAGCCCATGGTGGCGAACGCCTGGGAAGCCTGGTCGTCGGCCGCATTGGCGGCGGGCGAGGCGATCGGCATCCTGGCCGCATGCGCCCTGGTGGGGTTCTCGCTGTTGCCAGCCGGTGTGCGGCGGTGGAGCGGCCGGCTCGGAGTCCCGTTGGCACTCTCGGTGGGGGCGCTGGCCGTCGGCTGGAGCGTGTGGGTCGTCGGTGCGGTGGTCGGGACGACAGCCGGTGTGGTGCTGGCCGTTGTGCTCGCTGCACAGTCGCTTCGCGTGGCGCCGACGTTCGCGCGGCGGGCTCGCGTGTTCGGCGGGTATCTGTGGCGGCTCGGCCGTGCCCGACCCGCACTCGCCGCCATGCTCGTGGTGACGGCAGCTGCTGTCGTCGTCCAGGCATCGTTGCCGGTCGTCGACTCGGACGGGCTGCGCTATCACCTCGCGCTCCCGAAGCTCTTCCTGCTCGAGGGCAGGGTGGCGTTCTACCCCTACGACGTGGTGGGCGGGTTCCCGCAGGCCGGAGAAATGCTGTACCTGCTGGGGCTGCGCCTGGGGCGCGCCGAGAGCTCGAAGTGGATGCACACGCTGTTCTTTCTCGGCAGCCTCGCGGTGCTCGTGATGACCGTTCACCGCAACCGGCGATCGCGCGGGCCAGCGCTGCTGGCGGGCATCGCCTTCGCCGCCACACCGGTGGCGTTGGCGCAGGCAGGAACGGCGTTCATCGACCATATCGCGGTCTTTCATGTCGGTGTCGGAGCGTTGCTGGTGGCTCGGAGGCGGGAGACCTGGACGGGGCTCCCGCTGGCCGCGGCAACCGTGACCAAGGTGACGGCCTGGCCGGCCGTCCTGGTGACGGGAACGGCGGCACTGCTCGCGGTACAGCGCGGGCGACGGCTGCGGGCGGCGGGTTCGCTGCTTTTTCCGGTCGCGCTCGCCTGGCTGCCGTTCGGCATCCGCAACTCGTGCAGCACCGGCGATCCCTTCTACCCGATGGGGCTCGGCGTGCTCGGGAGACCCATCCCGGGGTTGGCCGAGGGCGCGCTCCGCTATGCCACGCAGTTCAATGCCGGTGTCGGCGGGTGGCTCGGCATCGCCTGGGGCGAGGCGCTGGCGGAGCGAGCCGACGAGATCGTCGGCTGGCACCACCTCATCGGCCTGCTGGCGGTGCTGACCGTGGTCAGGGTTCGCTCGGCGAGGCCCCTTGCCGGCATCCTCGTGGCGTATGGGGTCCTGGGGCTGTGGTTCCACCCGCCGACGCGCTACCTTCTGCCAGCGATCTGGGCTCTTGCGGCGTGCGAAGGGATCGCGGTGGCGCGCCTTCGCGAGAGGGGCTGGGTTTGGGTGGCGACGCTGCTATGCGTTCCGTCGGCTGTCGTCGCCTGCAAGGTGGTCACGACGACGTTGGGTCCGTGGCGCTTTCTCGGAGGCGCGTTGAGTCGCGAAGCGTTCCTGGCGGCGACCGTTCCCGGGTACGGTGCGGCGCGCCTGGCGAGCCGTGAGGCCACGGCGGGGAGGATCATGGCGCTCGATTTTCCGGCGCCGTTCTACCTCGATCGGCCCTGGATCGCCGAGGGGATCCTGCTCGACCCGCCGCTCAGAAGCTGGTTGCGGGCAGCCCACTCCGGCACGGATCTGATCGGACGGCTGCGAGCGGAGCAGGTGACGGTGCTGCTGGTGACGCCCGGCTACGGCGGCGGCACGTCTCGGAGCCTGTTCCCGCTCGCGGCCAACGCCCACGAGGGTCGAGTGATCTCCGACCTCCGCCGCCAGTTGGAACGGGTTGCGACGGTGGACGGCGTCGACGTCTACCGCGTCCCCAGGCAGTAGCCGCCGACGATCCGTGCGGTGGCGTCCGGGTCCACTGCGGTCACCTTCACGACCACGATGAGGCTGGAGTCCGGGTCCTGGATCGGTGGGATGGGTGGAGGAGGGGGGGTGGCGGCAGTGCTGTGTGGGGGGCGCGGGCGGGACTTCTGACGCTCGACTCCCGACCGGGCGGACAGGCCGGGGGAAGCTCGCCGCGGCCGTATAATGTGCGCGCCCGGGAGGCTGCGTGTGAAGAAAAGCCCCGATGTCTTCGTTATCGCTTTTTCACTCATCATTTTGGCAGCGATTCTGACCTGGGTCCTGCCGGGCGGTGCGTACGAGCGTGAGCAGGTCAAGGTAGGGGAGAGCGTACGGGAGATCGTCAAGCCCGGGTCGTTCCACACCATCCCCTCGAAGCCGCAGATCGGGTCTATCTTCACCGCGCCGGCTCACGGTTTTCTCAAGCTCGGCAGCATCATCGCCTTCATCTTCATCGTCGGCGGTGCGTTCAACATCCTCAACGACACGGGGGCGATTGCGGCCGGCATCGGCCAGCTCGTGCAGATGCTGCAGAAACGCACCTACCTGATCATTCCGATCGTCATGACGGTGTTCTCGTTTTTCGGCGGGGCGTTCGGCATGTGCGAGGAGGCGATGCCGTTTGCCCTGATCCTCGTGCCGATGGCGATCAGCCTGGGATACGACTCGATCGTCGGGGTGTGCATGTCGTTCGTGGCCGCCGGCGTCGGGTTCGCGGCCGGCTTCATGAACCCGTTCACGGTGCAGATCGCGCAGGGGATCGCCGGCGTACCGGCGCTCTCGGGGCTCGGCTACCGGCTGGTGGTGTGGGCGGTGGTGACGGCGGTCACCATCGCCTGGGTCATGGCCTATGCCGCCCGAATCAAGGCCAACCCACAACGCAGCATCATGTTCGAGCTCGACCAGGCGCGCCGGGCCGAGCTCGAGAAAAGCGCCGCCCAGCACCAACGCTTCACCTGGCGGGACGCCATGTGTCTCGTCATCCTCGGGATAGCGATCGCCGGCCTGATCGTGGGCGTCACCACGCTCGGCTGGTACATGCTGGAGCTCGCCGGGCTCTTCCTCGCCATGGGCGTGGCATCCGGCCTGGTTGCGGCAATGGGCCCGAACAGGGTCGCGAAGTCGTTCATCGCCGGGGCCAAGGACATCGCCGGGGCGGCGCTGATCGTGGGGTTCGCCGGTGGCATCATCGTGATTTTGGAGAACGGCCAGATTCTCGACACCATCCTTTACGGCATGGCGTCGGTGACTTCGCGATTGGGTGGCGTGTTGGCGGCGCAGTCGATGTTCCTGCTGCAGACCGTCCTCAACTTCTTCATTCCTTCCGGCTCGACCAAGGCGGTGCTGACGATGCCGCTGCTGGCGCCACTGGCTGACCTCTCGGGCGTGACGCGGCAGACCGTGGTGCTTGCCTACCAGCTCGGGACTGGGTTCACGAGCATGATCATCCCGACCTCTGGGGTGACCGTCGGTACCATGGCGCTGGCCAAGATCCCTTACGAGAAGTGGGTGCGCTGGCACTGGCCGATGCAGGTGGTGTTCGCGGTGTTGTCGCTGCTGGCACTCATCTGGCCGGCGCTGTCGGGATGGAGCTGACGGACGGCGAAACCCGAGGGGCGGGGAGGGCTCTCCGCCGCGCCAGGCGGGAGGCGGCGTCGACCGTGTCGAAGGCGGCCTCGGTCACTTGTGGGTCGCTCGTCGGAAGCGCGGGCCAGGGGTGGGCAGGACGAACGAGGAGAGACGATACGAACGCCGACACCCGGGTCACGGTGGGTTGAACCCCTGACCGTCGCCGCGAGGTTGGTGAGCTGCGACACCGACGAGCATGAAAGGACCTTGCTACCATACCGCACTGCGGGTGGAGGCAGCGTGCATCGCGAGCTCGAGAAGCTGACGCGGCCCGGGGTCGAGGCGCTCGACGAGATCCTCGGCGTGGCGTTGCCGGTGCTCGACGACGGTTTCGTGCGGGTCATCGACTACATGGGGGACGACCGGGCGATCGTGCAGGCGGCGCGTGTCTCGTACGGCGCCGGCACCAAGCACGTGCAAGAGGACCGTGGGCTCATCCGCTACCTCATGCGGCATCGCCACACGACGCCGTTCGAGATGTGCGAGCTCAAGCTCCACGTGCGGGTGCCGATGGATGCCTGGCGGCAGTGGATCCGCCACCGCACGGCGAGCGTCAACGAGTACTCGACCCGCTACTCGGTGGCGATCGACGCGGCGGTGCTCACCGCGCCCGAGGCGTGGCGGCTGCAGTCGGGCGACAACAAGCAGGGCTCCGCCGGGCTACTCGATGTCGAGCGAGGCACGACGCTTTCGCGCCAAGAGCGGATGGTGCACCGGCTGGCCCGGGAGGCGTACGAGGCGCGGCTGGCGCTCGGTGTGGCGCGGGAGCAGGCGCGCAAGGACCTGCCGCTGTGTACCTACACCGAGGCGTACTGGAAGATCGACTTGCACAACCTGCTCCACTTCCTCGACCTGCGCCTGGACCTTCACGCCCAGGAGGAGATCCGGGCGTACTCGTCGGTGATCGGCCACGAGATCGTCAAGCGCTGGGTACCGCTCACCTGGGACGCGTTTCTCGACTACCGGTTCCTGGCCATGCACCTGTCCCGTGCCGAAGCGGAAATCGTGGGGTTCGTCGCGCGCGGCGATGTCGGGGCGGCGATCGAAACCGCGCGGGCGCTCGGCTGGCTGGAGCGTGGCGCCTCCGGACTCAAGCGCAACCGTGAGCGCGCTGAGGCGGAGGAGAAACTGGCCCGCTTCGGCCTCGTGCCTCCATGGAGAAAATAGGGAGCCGGGATTCGCAAGCCGGGATCGTTGCGGGGGCAACCGGCCAGACCAGCTCGAGGCGAGAAAAGAGAAGGGCGAGCCCGTGGGCCCGCCCTTCTGGAGGGTCGTGGCGGGGTGGGGGCTGTCCCCTGTTTCCTGCCTTTACGGCCGCCAACCCGCCAGTAGGCGCTGATAGTTGGCGCGCGTGAATGTCTGCGAGTTGGGGGAGCGCTGCAGGCTCATGGAGCCGATCACCTGCTCCATCGACTCGTACTCGTGCTCCTCGAACCAGGTCCGCATGACGTCGCGGATGACCTTGACCTGCTCCGGCCCCTTGGCGAGCAGCACCGAGACGAGCTGCACCGCGGAAGCGCCGGCCATGAGCGCCTTGATGGCGTCGTGGGCGGTGTGAACGCCGCCGGTGACCGCGAGGTCGCACTTGATCTGGCCGTGCAGGATTGCCAGCCACCGCAGCCGCAGCAGCAGCTCGTCCGAGGTGGAAAGCTCGAGGTGCACCTTCGGTTCCAGCGCTTCGATATCGATGTCCGGCTGGAAAAAGCGGTTGAAGATGACGAGGGCTCCAGCGCCAGCGGTCTCGAGCCGCTGGGCGAGGTTGGGGATCGAGGAGAAGAACGGCGACAGCTTGACGGCCAGCGGCAGCTTCACCGCTGCCCTGACGGTCTTGACGATGTCGAGGGTGCGCTTTTCGACCTCGTCGCCGGTTTCCCACACCTGAGTCGGCAGGTAGTAAACGTTGAGCTCGAGGGCGTCGGCGCCCGCCTGCTCGACCTGCTTGGCATAATCGAGCCACCCGGCGGGTGTCACCCCGTTGAGCGAGCCGATGACCGGGAGGCCGGTCGTCTCCTTCACTTTGCGGATCTGCTCGAGGTACTTCTCGGGTCCCAGGCGGTACTCCTCGGGATGCGGGAAGTACGACAGCGCCTCGGCAAACGACTCGGCGTGCAGCTCCATGTCCATGATCGTGCCGAGCTGCTCGCGAGTGATTTGCTCCTCGAAGATCGAGTGCATGACGATGCCGCCGATGCCGGCCTCGGCCAGCCGCTGGACGGTGTCCATCTCGTCCACGAGTGGGGACGAACCGACCAGGAGAGGGTTCGCGAGCTTCAGACCGAGATACGAAGTGGAAAGATCCATGTCGTCCCCCTTCTCAGTTTTCGGAGCCCGAGGGCTCGCCAACGGTCTTCACGGGCACCGTCAGCTTGGCCAGGTGCTCGTATACGGCGAAGCGGTTGGTGACCTCGCGTTGTGCCGCCTCCATGAGGTGGCGAAAGTGCTCGGGATTGGCTTGCTCGACCATGCGGTAGCGGGTCTCGTTGCGCACGTACTGGGTCAGTGGCAGCTTGGGGGGCGCCGAGTCGAGCTTGAGCGGGCTCTCGCCGGCTGCGATGCGGCGTGGGTCGAAACGGTACAGCGGCCAGTATCCCGAGTCCACGGCGAGACGCTGCTGCTCGCAGCCCTGGGCGAGATCGAACCCGTGCGCGATGCAGTGGCAGTAAGCGATGACCAACGACGGTCCAGGGTACGAGTCGGCCTCCTGGAATGCGCGAACCGTTTGCGCGTCGCGGGCGCCGATGGCGACGCGTGCTACGTAGACGTTGCCGTAGGCCATGGCGAGCATGCCCAGGTCCTTCTTGGGCTGCGACTTGCCTGCCATGGCGAACTTCGCGGCGGCGCCCAGCGGGGTGGCCTTGGAGGCCTGGCCGCCGGTGTTGGAGTAGACCTCGGTGTCGAGCACCAGGAGGTTGACGTCACGGCCCTGGGCGATGACGTGGTCGAGGCCACCGAAGCCGATGTCGTAGGCCCAGCCGTCGCCGCCGACGATCCACACCGATTTCTTGACGAGGTAGTCGGCCAGCCCGGCGAGCCGCCTGGCCTCGAGCGAGTCGAGGGACTGGAGCTGCGCCCGAAGGGCCGCCACGCGCTCGCGCTGAGCGGCGATCCCGGCCTCGCTCGACTGGTCAGCCTCCAGCAGCTCGTGGACGAGGTTTTCGCCGATCTGGGCCGCCAGGTGGCCGAGCAGGTGGCGTGCCTGATCGAGCTGGGTGTCGATCGCCAGGCGGTAGCCGAAACCGAACTCGGCGTTGTCCTCGAACAGCGAGTTGTTCCACGCTGGGCCGCGCCCGTTCGCGTCCCGCGCGTACGGTGTGGTCGGCAGGTTGGCGCCGTAGATCGAGGAGCACCCGGTGGCGTTGGCGATCAGCGCCCGGTCGCCGAAGAGCTGGGTGAGCAGCTTGATGTACGGGGTCTCGCCGCAGCCGGCGCAGGCGCCGGAGTACTCGAACAGCGGCCGGAAGAACTGCGAGCCCTTGACGTCGACCTTGATCGCCGAGCGGTCAGGATCGGGCAACGCCAGGAAAAACTCGTAGTTGGCTCGCTCGCTCTCGCGTAGCGGCATCTGCGGTGCCATGTTCAACGCCTTGTGCTTGGGGTTGGCCTTGTCCTTGGCCGGGCAGATCACCGCGCACAGCGTGCAGCCGGTGCAGTCCTCCGGAGCCACTTGGATCGTGTACTTCATGCCCTTGAGCTCGGGCCCCTTGTAGTCGGTCGACTGGAACGTAGCCGGGGCGCCCACGAGCCGGTCGGGCTCGTAGATCTTGGGTCGAATCGCAGCGTGGGGACAGATGATCGCGCACTTGTTGCACTGAATGCAGATGGTTGGATCCCACACCGGGATCTCGAGGGCGATGTTGCGCTTCTCCCACTGCGTGGTCGCCGTCGGCCAGGTGCCGTCGACCGGGAACGCGCTCACGGGCAAGAGATCGCCTTTGTTGGCCATCATCACGGCGGTGACGTTGCGAACGAGCTCGGGCGCCCGGTCGGAGACGATCGGGGGCCGCGTGCGGGTGGCGGTCGCAGCCGCCGGGACGGCGACCTCGTAGAGGTTGGCGAGCGTCGTGTCGACGGCCTCGTAGTTCTTCTGGACGACGATGTCGCCCTTCTTGCCGTAGGTCTTCTCGATCGCCTTCTTGATCTCGGCAATGGCGGCCGCGCGCGGCAGCACGCCGGAGATGGCGAAAAAGCACGTCTGCATGATGGTGTTGATGCGCACCCCCATGCCCGTCGAGCGGGCCACCTCGTAGGCATCGATCACGTAGAGGTGGAGCTGCTTCTCGATGATCTGCTCCTGCACCTCACGCGGCAGCTCGTCCCAGACGCGGTCGGGGCCGTAGGGGGAGTTGAGCAGGAACGTCCCGCCCGGGGCGGCGTACGCCAGCATGTCGTACTTGTCGAGGAACACCCACTGGTGGCAGGCCACGAAGTTGGCGCGCTTGATGAGATAGGGTGAGCGGATGCGGCGGGGTCCGAAGCGGAGGTGGGAGATGGTCACGGCGCCGGCCTTCTTCGAGTCGTACACGAAGTAGCCCTGGCCCCAGTTGTCGGTCTCCTCGGCGATGATCTTGATCGAGTTCTTGTTGGCGCCCACCGTGCCGTCGGCGCCGAGGCCGAAGAAGACGGCCCGCTTCACGTCGTCGGGCTCGATGTCGAGCTCCAGGTCGAACGGCAGCGACAGCCGCGTGACATCGTCCAAGATGCCCACCGTGAAGTGGTTGCGCGGCTCGTCCTGGGCCAGCTCGTCGTACACCGCCTTCAGCATTGCCGGCGTGAACTCCTTGGAGGAGAGGCCGTAGCGTCCGCCCACCACCTTCGGGCAGTGAACGAATCGCGAGGTTCCTGCCTCGTCAGCTTCGCGCAAGGCGGCGATGACATCGAGGTAGAGCGGGTCGCCGGGGGCACCGGGCTCCTTGCAGCGATCCAGCACCGCTATCGATTTGACCGTGACCGGCAGCGCCTGTACGAAGTCCTTGATCGAGAAGGGACGGTACAGCCGTACCCGCACCAGCCCGACCTTGTCGCCGCGGGCGCGCGCCCAGTCAACGTACTCCTCGGCGGTGTCGCCGGCGGAGCCCATGATGATGACGACGCGGTCGGCCTCTGGGTCGCCGTAGTAGTCGAAAAGGTGGTAGTGACGCCCGGTGACGGCGGCGAACCGGTCCATCTCGGCCCGTACCAGCTCTGCACACGCCAGGTAGTAGGGGTTGCACGCCTCGCGCGACTGGAAAAAGACGTCGGGGTTCTGGGCCGTGCCCCGCAGCACCGGGTTGTCCGGCGTGAGGCAGCGGGCTCGGTGGGCGGCGATGAGCTCGTCCGGGAGCAAGGCACGCAGGTCATCGTCGGTGAGCTCCTCGATCTTCGAGACCTCGTGGGAGGTCCGGAAGCCGTCGAAGAAGTGGAGCAGCGGCACCCGCGAGCGCAGCGTCGCGGCCTGACCGATGAGGGCGAAGTCGTGGGCCTCTTGCACCGAGCCGGAGGAAAGCATGGCGAACCCGGTCTGGCGGCACGCCATGACATCGGAGTGGTCGCCGAAGATCGACAGGGCGTGCGTGGCGACCGTGCGGGCCGAGACGTGCATGCAGTACGACGTCAGCTCACCGGCGATCTTGCACATGTTGGGGATCATCAGCAGCAGGCCCTGCGAGGCCGTGAAGGTGGTGGTCAGCGCCCCCGCCTGCAGCGCCCCGTGCACGGCCCCCGCGGCGCCGGCTTCGGACTGCATCTCCTGCACGAGCGGCACGATCCCCCAGATGTTGCGCTTGCCCTGAGCCGACCACTCGTCGGCGAACTCGCCCATGTTGGATGAGGGCGTGATCGGGTAGATGGCGATCACCTCGTTGGTGCGGTGGGCGACGGACGCGGTCGCCTCGTTCCCGTCGAGGGTGATCATGCGTCGGACGGCCATGGCTTTCCTCCCTTTCTCTTGCCTGCGCTGCACTTCCAGATGTGGCTGGAGGTCAGTGCCAGAAATGGTTCATCACCTGACACGTGAACCATTTCACAGCGCGCAGTCTAGGCGTGCGGCGCGGGCTTGGCAAGGCCCGTTGCACCCCTGAGGATCGAGTGCAACAGAAGCGGCGATGCGCACTCCGAGGTCTGGGCCGCCGTCTTCGGTGAGGTCGGCTCTATCGCCAGGAGTGGGTGGTGCGCAGGCCACGCCTGAGGCGAGGGGCGCGGCTCCAGTCGGACCGGTGGTCGAAAAGCGGTGCGCCAAGGAGCCGGAGCGCCTCCGTCTGCTGCCTGCGGTTGGCTGATCACCAAAACGGCCAGGTTCAGCTCGTGCTTGCCGTGCGGCTTCTCGCCATGCCTTGGCGGGGAGGATGGGGATCACGAGCCGAAGCCGGCCATCATGCGCCAGGAGACCAGTAGGTCCACCATGTTACGCAGGCGTCGGCAGAGGATGCAGTCGAGCAGGCGCAGGAACTGCGCGGCGGCGGTCGGCGGCAGGCTGAGGATGTCCTCGAGGTCGGCCTGGGTGAGCGTCAGTACCGTGCAAGCGTCGAGGTGGGCGCGGGCATCGGCGCTGCGTGGCTGGTCGTCGACCAGCGCCATCTCACCGAACACCTCGCCGCGATCGAGCACCGCCAGGGTTTCCTCGCCCAGCTCGGGGAGGCGACGCGAGATGCGCACCCGCCCGTCGACAACGATGTACAGGCAGTCGCCCTTGTCGCCCTCGACGAAGACGAAGGCGTCGGGTGGGTAGCGGCGTGCCGTGAGGGTCATCGCCAGCAGCCGTAGCTCAGCGGCGGACAGCCCGCGCTCCTTGAAGAGCTCGAGCTTCTTGCCAGGGCCGAGATCGACATCCTCGCCCTCGGCCGGGCAGCCCGCGTAGCTGATGGTGTCGCGCTTGGTGAACACCTCCGCCATGAACTGGTTGGCCTGACGGATCTTGGTCGCCAACGAGTGCCAGAACGCTCGCAGCAGCGCAACGTTGAGCTCGAGATCGCGCTCGACGAGCGCCCGTACTTGGTAGGAGTCGAAGCGCAGGACGACCGAATCCTGAGTGGCTGTGATCGTCATCGGGCGCGGCTTCGCATCCAGGTACGACTCGTCGCCGAACATCTGTCCGACCCGGAGCCGGACTACGAGCTGTCGGCCCACCGGCGTGACCCGCCCTCCTTCCACGGAGCCGCCGATGATGACGAAGAAATCCTCGCCCCCATCGCCCTCGGTGAACAACGACTTGCCCTGGGGGACCGCAAGCTCCTGGGCGATAGCCGCCAACCGACGCAGCAAGGTGTCGGAGAAGTGCTGGAAAATGCGGAACATCCGTAGATCAGCATAGGCTGTGGGAGTCGGCGCCTGCGAAGGAGGGTTGAGGCGAGCCATGCGACGATCCGGTTCGTTACCGTGAGCAGCGTAGCGCAAGCCGCGGACGGACTCAAACCGCGGCGGAGCAGGCGAGACGATCGAGGCCCGGCGTGTACACTACCCCCATGTCGCGAGTGTCTTGGGACCGCTACTTCATGAACCTCGCGGTGCAGGCAGCGACGCGCTCGACCTGTCCGCGCAAGCATGTGGGTGCAGTGATCGTGCGCGACAAGGCGGTGCTCGCCACCGGCTACAACGGCTCGCTGCGGGGTCTGCCCCACTGCACCGACGTCGGGTGCCTGATGGATAACGGGCATTGCGTGCGCACGGTGCACGCCGAGGCCAACGCGATCCTCCAAGCCGCTCGCCACGGCGTTCGCATCGAGCGTTCGGAGATGGTGGTTACGGCTTCGCCGTGCTGGGAATGCTTCAAGCTCATCGCCAATGCCGGCATCGTCAAGGTGCTGTACGGTGAGTTTTACCGCGACGAGCGGATCCTCGAGTTCGCACGCGCCGCCGGGATCGAGCTCGTGCATCTGGGGCTACAGGAGGAGTCATGAGTGGCGTCCGACGCATCGGTGTGCTGACGGGGGGCGGCGACGCCCCGGGGCTCAACGCGGTGATCCGGGCCGTGGTCAAGGCGTGCAAGTACATCCACCACATCACCGTGATTGGGATCACCGGCGGCTATGCCGGGCTCGTGGAGCTGCGGGCGCGGGAGCTGACTCTCGACGACACATCGGGCCTACTGGTTCGCGGCGGCACGATCCTCGGCACCTCCAACCGGGCCAACCCGTTTCGCTACCCGTACGTGCGCCCGGACGGTGCGGAGGAGATGATCGACGCTTCGCCGGCGGTCAAGAAGAACTTCGAAAAGCTGGGGCTCGACTGTCTCATCGCGATCGGCGGCGACGGCACGTTGGCCTGCTCCGAGCGGATGCAGCGGGAGCTCGGCATCCCGGTCGTGGGCGTGCCCAAGACCATCGACAACGACCTTTCAGCCACGGAGTACACGTTCGGATTCGCGACCGCGCTCGAGGTGGCGACCAATGCCCTGGACCGCCTGCACACCACGGCCGAGAGCCACCACCGCGTGATGCTGCTCGAGGTGATGGGGCGCGAGGCCGGGTGGATTGCCTTGCACGCCGGGATGGCCGGTGGCGCCGACGTGATCCTCATCAGAGAAATCCCGTTCCGGATCGAGCCGATTCTCGCCAAGTTCCGCGCCCGCGAGCGGCGGGGCCGACCGTTCTCCCTGGTCGTGGTGGCGGAAGGTGCAGCCCCAGCCGGTGGCGACCAGGTGTTCGCGAGCGAGGATGCACTCACCGGGTGGAAGCGCCTCGGTGGAATCTCGGCGGCGGTGGCGCGGCAGATCGAGGAGCTGGGCGGTTACGAGGTGCGCTCGACGATCCTCGGTCACATCCAGCGCGGCGGCTCACCGGTGCCGGTCGACCGCATCCTCGCCAGCCGCTGCGGCGTCGAAGCGGCGCGACTGGCGGCGACCGGGCAGTTCGGCCAGATGGTTGCGCTGCGCGCCGACCAGATCGTGGCGGTGCCGTTGGTGGACGCTATCGGCAAGCTCAAGCTCGTCGATCCGGGGTGCCAGATGGTGGCCGCCGCGCGCGCCGTGGGTACCGTCTTCGGGGATGAGGACCCGGAAGCCGTCGAGGAATCCGAAGGGTGAGGGCGTCGCTCGACGCGACCGGCGCGGCGGGGCTCGTGGACCTCACCGCCGTGGGGCTGCCGCTGTCCGCGCGGGCGCTGTTCGGCCGCGACTGCCCGCTCGAGGTTGAGCTCGGCAGCGGCAAGGGGCGGTTCCTTCTCGAGTGGGCGGCGGCGCATCCGGAGATCGGCCTGTTGGCTGTCGAGCGGGCCCGCAAGTACGCCGAGCTGACCGCCACGCGCATGCTGCGGGCGGGGTTGGCCAACGCGCGGGTGGCGGTGACCACGGCCGAGGATCTGCTGTTCCGCTGCCTCGGGCCGGCCTCGGTGGCGGCGTTTCACGTCTACTTCCCCGACCCGTGGCCGAAAAAGCGCCACCACAAGCGGCGGTTTTTCCGCACCGAGAACCTCGCCCGGCTCGTCGAGCTGCTGGTGTCCGGCGGGCTGCTGCGCGTCAAGACCGACCACGCCGACTACGCCGCCGTCATCGGGCCGCTCCTGAGCGGGTGGCCGAGCCTCGAGCCGGTGGCGCTCGAGGCGGCGTTCATGGACCTGCCGGCCACCTCGTTCGAGATCAAGTACCTCCGCGAGGAGCGCCCGCTCCACCGGTTCGCGTACCGCAAGCTCTGACCGCGGCGCCAGCCCGCTCGGGCGGTGAGAGTCGGAAGCGTGCTCCGGCCCCCGGCCGGTCGGAGGCCGAGCGAGTGCAAGACAACCACGCGGGATGGGGGAGCGGGCACCGGCGAACGGGGCCGACGAATGAGCTGTGGCTCGCCGACGCGGCCGGACAGGTCCAGGCTCAGGACAACGAGCGCCCCGCCTGGGCCGGACGATTGTTCGGTCGCCGACCTCTCGGGAGGGCTGGGAGCTCCCTCGGTCCCACCCGCCTCCACGTGGTTCCCCGGCAATGCTAGAATTCGCCGGCCTGCATGCGCGGGTCGCACGATGATCCACGAGACCCTGCTGATCCTCGACTTCGGCTCGCAGTACACCCAGCTCATTGCCCGCCGGGTGCGCGAGGTGGGGGTTTTCTCGGAGATCCGGCGCGGTGACTTGCCGGCAGCCGAGATCACGCGCCTGGCACCGGTTGGGATCGTGCTCTCCGGCGGCCCGGCCTCGGTCTATGCGGAGGGTGCGATCCGTCCCGACGCGGCGGTGTTCCAGCAGGGCGTGCCGGTGCTCGGGGTGTGCTACGGGCTGCAAACGATGGTGCTGGAGCTCGGTGGGCAGGTGGCAGCGGCAGGTAACCACGAGTACGGCGCCGCCGAGCTGCTGGCTCAGCTCGACTGCCCGCTGTTCGCCGGCACGACGGAGCACCAGAAGGTCTGGATGTCGCACGGCGACAGGGTGACACGTCTGCCCGGTGGCTTCGTGGCGGTGGGCTGTACCTCGGGCACCCCGTTCGCTGCGATCGCCGATCCGGCGCGACGGCTGTACGGTATCCAGTTCCACCCCGAGGTGCGCCACACCGATCACGGGCGGAGGATCCTCGACAACTTCCTGGACATCTGCCAGGCGAAGCGCGACTGGACAGCAGCCTCGATCCGCCACGACGCGGTCGCTCGTATTCGCGAGCAGGCCGGCGATGGCCGGATCATCGTCGGGCTGTCGGGCGGCGTGGATTCCTCGGTCACGACGCTGCTGTGCCGCGCGGCGGTGGGCGCGAATACGGTGCCGATCTTCGTCGACACCGGCTTGCTGCGGCTGGACGAGGGCGATGAAGTGGAGCGGCGGTTTGCCGCCTACGGGCTGCCGATCGACCGTATCAACGCAGCCGAGAGGTTCTTCTCCCGTCTCGCCGGCATCGAAGACCCCGAAGAGAAGCGGCGGCGGATCGGGCACGAGTTCATCGCCGTGTTCGAGGAGCAAGCGCGGCGCTATCCGGACGCCCGATTTCTCGCGCAGGGCACCCTCTACCCCGACGTCATCGAGTCCATCTCGGTGCGTGGGCCGTCGGCGACGATCAAGACCCATCACAACGTCGGTGGGTTACCCCAGCGGCTGGGGCTCGGTCTGGTGGAGCCGCTGCGTGACCTGTTCAAGGACGAGGTGCGCCGTTTGGGGGTCGAGCTGGGGCTGCCGGACGAGCTCGTGTGGCGGCACCCATTTCCGGGGCCGGGGCTGGCGGTGCGCATCCTCGGCGAGGTGACGCCGGAACGCGTGGCGCTGCTGCAGCGCGCCGACGCCATCTTCATGGACGAGATCCGCGAGGCCGGGCTGTATCGCGCCATCGCGCAAGCGCTCACGGTGCTGCTGCCGGTGCGTAGCGTCGGTGTCATGGGCGACCAGCGGACATACGAGAACGTAGCGGCACTGCGGGCGGTCACGACCGAGGACTTCATGACGGCGGACTGGTTCCGGTTTCCCTCCGAGGTGCTGGACCGGGTGGCCCGCCGGATCGTCAACGAGGTACGGGGGATCAACCGGGTGGTGTACGACGTGACGTCCAAACCCCCGGGGACGATCGAGTGGGAGTAGGACGACGGTTGGGAGTCGAGAGTCGAGAGCGAGAAGCCGAGCTCTGGCCTGACACCTTTCTGACCTTTCGACTCTCGGCTTTGGACTCGCAAGAATACCGCCGGTTCAGCCTAACCCGGCGGATTGGCTCGGACGCCAGCCGAGCCCCGGCGCCTGGAACGCGTCGGCCCTTTCTGGGAGGTGCACATGGCGAAGCGTAGGGTCCTCATCATGGGAGCCGCTGGCCGCGACTTCCACAACTTCAACTGCCTGTTCCGGAACGACGCCAACGTCGAGGTTGTGGCCTTTACGGCGACGCAGATTCCGGACATCGAGGGCCGGCTGTACCCGCCGGTGCTCGCGGGGCCGCAGTACCCCAACGGCATCCCCATCTTCGGTGAGGAGGAGCTGGAGCGCCTCGTCAAGGAGCTCGAGGTCGACGAGGTGTGGTTCTCCTACTCCGATGTGTCGCATCAGTACGTCATGGACAAAGGCAGCCACGTCATCGGTTGGGGTGCGGCGTTCGGCATCTGCTCGGCGCAGAAGACGATGTTGCCGTCCACCAAGCCGGTCATCGCCATCACCGCGGTGCGCACGGGCGTGGGCAAGTCGCAGACCACGCGATACGTGTCGCACATCCTCAAGGCCATGGGTAAGAAGGTGGTGGCGGTGCGCCACCCGATGCCGTACGGCGACCTAGCGAAGCAGGCCTGCCAGCGCTTCGAGACCTATGCCGATCTCGACAAGCACCAGTGCACGATCGAGGAGCGCGAGGAGTACGAGCCGCACATCGACAACGGCTTCGTCGTCTATGCCGGCGTCGACTACGAGATGATCCTGCGTGAGGCCGAGAAGGAAGCTGACGTCATCCTCTGGGACGGCGGCAACAACGACACGCCGTTTTACAAGCCGAACCTACACATCAACCTGCTCGATCCGCACCGGGCCGGACACGAACTCAACTACTACCCGGGCGAGACCAACGTGGTGATCGCCGACCTGCTGATCGTCAACAAGGTGCAGACGGCGGATCCGGCCAAGGTCGCGGAGGTGGAGGCCAACTGCCGCCAGCTCAACCCCAAAGCCCGCATCATCCGTTGCGCCTCGACGATCACGGTCGACCGGCCAGAGCTGATCGCCGGCAAGCGGGCGATCGTCATCGAGGACGGTCCGACGCTCACCCACGGTGGGATGACCTACGGTGCCGGTTGGTTCGCCGCCAAGAACGCTGGCGTGGCCGAGATCGTGGACTGCAAGCCATACGCTGTCGGCACGATCAAGGCGACCTACGAGAAGTATCCCAACTCCGGGCAGATCCTGCCGGCCATGGGCTACTCCGGGCAGCAGGTGAAGGACCTCGAGGACACGATCAACGCCACCCCGGCCGACGTGGTCATCGAGGGCACACCGATCGACATCACCCGCCTGATCACGATCAACAAGCCGATCGCCCAGGTCACGTACGAGCTCGAAGAGATCGAGCCTGGCGTCATCGAGGCGATGGTGCGCGAGGCCGTGAAGTAGGAAAGGTGCCGGGCACGCGCCCGGGTCAACCGTCGTTTCGAGGGGCGGGTCGCAGGGCCCGCCCTCTCTGTTCGCCCAGCTGACAACCGACCGAGCCCAGAATCGACCTCGTGATGCCCTGTCCCCCTCACCCGGCTGCACCCTGCTGCGATGGGGGCTCGACCGAGCGTGGGCTGGGGGCGCACGGCACGAAAGCCACGACCGGTGGGGCACGGGCAACACCGTACTGACCGACCTGCCGATCGCACGCTGGGAGGTATCATCGACGGATGTGCGGGCGGTACACGCTGGCGGCACCGGGCAACGTCGTGGCGGAGCTGTTCGGGCTCGACGAGGCACCCGAGTTGCGGCCGCGGTACAACATCGCGCCGACGCAGCGGGTCGCAGTGGTTCGGGTCACGGGGGATCGGCCGCGCCTGGACATGCTGCAGTGGGGGCTCGTGCCGTCGTGGGCGAAGGACCTTGCGATCGGGCCGAAGCTGATCAACGCGCGGGCCGAGACGGTGGCCGAAAAACCCTCGTTTCGTGCGGCGCTGCGGGCTCGACGCTGTCTCGTCGTGGCCGATGGCTTTTTCGAGTGGCAGCCCACGAGCGGGCGCAAGCAACCTTGGTACTTCCAGCTCGGGGACGGGCGGCCGTTCGGCTTCGCTGGGCTCTGGGAGCAATGGGCACCGCCGGGGATCGATCCGCTCGAGTCCTGCACGATCGTCACGACCGAAGCCAACGCGGTGGTGGCGCAGGTGCACGGCCGCATGCCGGTGATCCTCGACGCCAGGGGCAGCCGGCACTGGCTCGCGGGTGGTGCAACCGCGGATCTTCTGGCGCTGCTCGTGCCGTTGGCGGCTCGTGAGATGCGGGCTCATCCGGTGAGTCCGCGGGTCAACAGCCCGGCGAACGACGACCCTGCCTGCATCGCGAGCGCTGTCGGCATGTCGTAGCCGCTGCGCAGCTCCCAGCGACCGCCCCGAAGATTCAGTGTCGGCAGTGTCGGGGAGCCAGCCACCGATCACCGTCAGCCCTGCTCACCTCGCCAGCGCCGGTGGTACCAGAAGTACTGGTCGGGGTGGGCGAGGATGGCGGCGCCGAGCGCCTCGTTGCAGCGGACGGTGATCTCGTGGCGGAGCGTCGCTTCCTCGCCGCTTGGGGGCCGCTCCAGCGGCGTGATCTCCACCCGGTGGGTGCCACGGGTCACGCGGTGGCCGGCCAAAACGAAAATCGGTGTGCCCTGCCGCGCCGCCAGAGCTCCGGGCAACGGCAGCGTCGAGGCCGGCCGTCCCAAGAACGGCGCCACCTCCCCACGCGGACCGGAGTGCTGGTCGGCGACCATGACGACGGCGCGGTTGTCCTTGAGTGAGCGGAGGATGTCGCGTGGCGACGCCCGCCCCTTGGAAATGAAGTGCACGGCCTCGCCGGGGATCGACAAGATGAAGTCGTCGACCTTGCGGTTGTGCTGCTTGCCGACCAGAAGCGCCGAGGGGATCCCGGCCTCAGCCAGGGCGGTCACGTACAGCGCCCAGCTTCCCAGATGTGCGGTCACGACGATGGCACCCTGGCCGCGCTCGAGTGCCGCTCGTAGGCAATCGGTACCGTGCAGCGCGACCAGCTCCCGCAGACGCGTGCGATCGCGGCCGGCGAAGCGCACGAACTCCGCCACCACCCGGCCGAAGTTGCGGGCTGCGCGCGCTGCCAGACGACATCGCTCGCGGTGCGAGAGGGCGGGGAGCGCCTGGACGAGGTTGGAGAGCACGAGCCTCCGCCGCACCCGCAGCGCCCATCCCAGCGCTCCGATCGCCGCGCCGACCTCAAGGGCGAGCGGGCGCGGCAACGCCCGCAGCGTCGCGGCCACCGCCATGAGCCCTGCATACTCGAGGTGATGCCTCACGGTCATCGGCTCGTCGGCCACGCACGTCCTCCGGGCCGATTGTGCGGCATTCCAGGCTGCTCGTACAATGCCGGTCGCGGAGGCGAGATGGGCGTCGTGCCGGTGGGCAAGCTGACGGACTTCAAGGACGGGGAAGGGAAAGGCGTCTGGGTAGACGGCCGCGAGATCGCGATCTTCCGCTTCGGGTCTGACGTGCATGCCGTGAGCTCGATCTGTACGCACGCCCTCGCCGACCTGTCGGCCGGGAGCGTGGATCGCGTCCGGCGGACGGTGGAGTGCCCGCTCCACGGCGCCGAGTTCGACGTGCAGACCGGCGAAGCGCTCTCGCCCCCGGCGGTGCTGCCGCTCGAGGTTTTCGAGGTTCAGGTGGTGGGTGACGAGGTCCTGGTGGTCCTGGCGGGGCGGCAGCGCGGATGAACGAATGGGGCGTGCTGCCTCCCCGTACCGGCCGAGCGCGCTGGCGGGCGATCGGGCGTCTGGGGTGGTTCGCTATCGCCTCGTGGGGTGTGGTCGCCAGCGCGCTGCTGGCGGTGTGCACCCGGTTTCCCCGGCGTTGGGTGCGCACGGCACCCTACATTGCGCGCTGGGCACGGCTCGGCCGCCGATGCCTGGGGCTCGAGGTCGTGGTGCTCGGCCAGCTCCCGCCTGCCGGCAGTTTGGTGGTGGCCAACCACCAGGGTTGGCTCGACATTCCGACCATCGGCGGCGTCGGCCCCTGCATTTTCGCGGCTCGCCACGACATGCGGTCCTGGCCGCTGTTCGGAGCGCTGGCGTCGTCGGGGGCGACGATCTTCATCAACCGCCACAGCAAGCGGGCCGGGGCGCGGGGGATCCAGCAGGTGGGGCAGGCGCTCGAGGCGGGCGCAACGGTGATCGGCTTCCCCGAGGGCACCTCGTCGGGTGGTGGGATGCTGCCGTTCAGGACCGGGCTTTTCGAGGCGGCGGTCGTCGCCCAGGTCCCGGTCGTTCCGGCCACGATTCGCTACTTGACGCTCGACGGTGCGGAGATCGACGCCGACCGGCTGCGGATCGTCGGGTGGTTCGACGGCGAGCCGTTCCTCGCGCACGCGCTGCAGCTTGCGAGCCACCGCGTCGTACAGGCGACGGTGCGATTCGGTTCGCCGATTCCGCCCCCTCACGCCGACCGCCGAGGTCTGGCTGCGATGGCGGAGAAAGCGGTTCGTGAGCTGCTGGAAGAGCCGGACCGGCCCGACCGTCGAGATGATCGGCCGATCTGACCGAGTGTGCTAGAATGATCAGGAAGAGTGCAGACGACCTGCCACGGACACCAGGGGGCGGCGGTGATCTTAGTTGTCGATGACGATCTGCAAATGCTCGGCTTTCTCCGCGAGGTGCTCGAGAAGGACGGCTACGAGGTCGAGGCGTTCAATGAGCCGTATCAGGCGCTGCGTTTCTGCGGTCAGGAGGTACCCAACCTCATCATCTCCGAGGTTCGAATGGCGGAGATGAGTGGGTTCGACTTCCTGCACACCTACCGCACCCGCCATGCGGCGCGTAAGACGCCGTTCGTGTTTCTTTCCGCACTGAGCAGACCGGAGCAGATCAGCAGAGGCCTCGACAAAGGCGCCGACGACTACCTGACCAAGCCAATCGACCCCGGCTTGCTGTGCGCCAAGGTTCGCAGCCACCTGCGGCAGGCCAACGCGTTCGGGCTGCGGGTCACGCGCGGCAACCTCCATCAGCTTCCGTTCACGGCTCTGATCCGGCAGTGCGAGCGCTCTGGTCTCACCGGGATCCTCGAGGTGTTCGGCGAGGACATCGACGTGAGCCTGCCGTTCGTCGCCGGGCGGCTCGACGAGGCGAGCGTCTCGGACGAGGTGCTCGAGCAACTCCTCGGGCTGCAGCAGGGGCGGTTCGCGATCATCTCGGTGCCGGTCGCCGCGGCGACCATCACCGTACCAGAGGAGAACGCGGAGTCGTTCGAGCTCTCTCCCGAGGAGGAGGACCTTTTCCGAGCGTTGCCCGAGCCGGAAGAGCTCGGTGGTCCAGCCGAAGCACCGTTCCAGCTTCCGGCCAGTGAGCTGCCGGTGGAAGGGATTGCGACGCTGCCCGACCCGCCTCCTCCCCTGTCACTTCCACTGGTCAGTGCGGTGGCACCGCCTGCGGAAGGAACCGACCCGGGAGTCGCCGCCCCTGGTGGCATGCTTTCGGGGCTGGAGGTCGGAGGCAAGCTGTTCCAGGTGCAGACCGAGATCATCGAAGGCATACCCCGTCGGATCGTCACCGTGGCGACCTACCGGGGCAAGGCGCTCGTCAAGCGCGACCGCGAGTGTCCGCGTTGGCAGAACCGCGAGGAACTCCAGCGCCAGATGGCCGAGCAGCATGAGAAAGTCGAGTCGGAAGTACGCTGTCGCGTGGAGAGGTTCATCGCCGCGGGTCGTACAGCAGCCGGGCAGCCCTACCGCCCGACGTTCGACGAGCTGTTCCAGCAGGGCAGGGATCGGGCTGCTGCCGGAGATCTAGCCAGAGCTCTCACCCTGTGGGAGGAGGCGGCCCACCTCGAGCCTGGTAACGCCTTGCTACTCCGCAACCTCGAGCTGGTCCGCGCCAAGCTAGCTGCGTCCTGAGGCGGCCGCAACCGGCGACCGCCGGCGGTCGAGCGGGCTGATATTCTGAGATGGAATATCACTTCAATTCGAAGCATTGTCCTCGGTGACTGGAGGGTCGGCGCTTTCATGGCCACACACCACCGCGGCAACGATGTCGAGCGTCGAGCGCTCGATGCCTACATCAAGCTGATGCGGGCGGCGGACTCCGTGACCGCCGCAGTTCAGCCGGCGCTCGCGGAGGCGGGCCTCACCCTGGGCCAGTTCGGCGTGCTCGAGGCGCTCATGCACCTCGGCCCATTGCCGCAGCACGAGCTGGCGGGCAAGCTCCTGCGGTCGTCGGGCAACACCAGCGTGGTGCTCGCCAACCTCGAGCGCGCCGGCTTGGTGCAGCGGCGGCGACGAAACGAGGACCGCCGTGTCCAGATCGTCTCGCTGACGCCGCGCGGCCAGCAGCTCATCGGTGAGGTCTTCCCTCGCCATGCGACGCGCCTGACCCGCCGGATGGCAGCACTCGCGCCGCAGGAGCAGGAGGCGCTCGGTGCCCTCTGCCGCACGCTCGGACGTGGTATCGGAGCGACCACGGACCGCGAAGGGCCGCGCACCGCCGATGGCGATCGCAACCGCAACCTCACCCGGGCACGACCCTCTGCAGCAATGGTCATGAGCTCATAAACCCAAGGAGGCTATAGATGAACAAGACGATTCCGTCCCTGGTCATGCTCGGCAGCGCCGCTTCGCTGGCAGCGGCCGAAACCTATGTCATCGACCCGGCCCACACGGTCGTGGGCTTCAGTGTCAAGCACATGATGGTCACCAACACGAGGGGTGTGTTCGGCGACGTCAAGGGTACGGTCGTGGCCGATCCGAACGACCTCGCGAACTCCGGGGTCGAGGTGACGATCGGGGTGGCGAGCATCGACACCCGTAACGCCGACCGCGACACGCACCTGCGCAGCGCCGACTTCTTCGACGTCGAGAAGTTCCCGACGATGAGCTTCAAGTCGACCAAGGTGGAGAAGCGGGGCGAGGGGTACGTGGCGACCGGGCAGCTCACGATCAAGGGTGTGAGCAAGGAGATCGCGTTGCCGTTCACGGTCAGTGGGCCGATCACCGACCCCTGGGGCAGCGTCCGCTACGGTCTCGAGTTCGAGAAGGTCAAGATCAACCGTAAGGATTTCGGGCTGACGTGGAACAACGTCATGGAGACCGGCGGTCTGGTCGTGGGCGAGGAGGTCACCATCGAGCTCGAGGTCGAGCTGGTGAAGCAGAAGCCCCAAGAGTAGTTGCTGGCCAGGAGCTGACCGTCGTTGTCCCCCGCCCGCCTCGGAGTGCGGGCCGCTGACGAGCGAAAACTGGCGTGGGGGGAGATTGGCGTTGGGGCCGCGGGTGCGGCCCCTTCGTCGTACCATGGGAACCGATGCGCGTGGTGCCGGCGTACCGCAGCCTCGGTGCGGAGCTCGGTTACAGGGCTGAGCGGGCGAGGCAGGCTCTCACGGCGTGTCGCCTGTGCGGCCATGCGTGCGGCGTCGATCGCCACCGGGAGCTGGGTCGGTGCCGGACCGGTACGACGGCGGTTGTCGCGTCGTACGGGCCCCACCACGGCGAGGAGGCGGTCCTCTCGGGGTGGCGTGGCAGCGGCACGATCTTCTTCTCGTGGTGCAACCTCGGGTGTGTTTTCTGTCAGAATGCCGACCTCTCCCAGCACGGCAAAGGTCGGAAGACCGCTCCGGCTGTACTGGCCAGCGTCATGCTGGCGCTTCAGGAGCAGGGGTGCCACAACCTCAATCTCGTGAGCCCCACGCACGTGCTACCGATGGCTCTCGAGGCGTTGGCACTGGCGTCGGCGGCCGGCTTGGAGCTGCCGTTGGTTTGGAACACCGGCGGGTACGAGTCACCCCAGGCTCTCGCACTGCTTGACGGTGTGGTCGATATCTATATGCCCGATATGAAGTACGCGGACGAGAGCGTGGGCCGGCGTCTATCCGCCGCCGCCGACTACCCGGGCGTGAACCGGGATGCCGTGCGCGAAATGCACCGGCAAGTGGGAGACCTGGCCGTGGATCGGGAGGGCCTTGCTCGGCGTGGGCTGCTCGTCCGCCACCTGGTGCTGCCCGAGGGGCTGGCAGACACCGCGCGCGTGGCCGGGTTCCTGGCCAACGAGATCTCGCCGGATACCTACCTCAACCTCATGGCGCAGTACCACCCCTGCCACCGGGCGCGGGAGCACTCGGGGCTCGGGCGCCGGCTCACCGCCGATGAGTACCGGGCCGCTGCGGACGCGTGCCGCGGCGCCGGCCTGCGCCGGGTCGAGCTCGCCCGTTGGCTGTGAGGGAACCGGCCCACCCGCCCGGTTCACGTCGGGGGCGAAGTTGGGCCATGTCCCACCGCAGCGTTGATGGCGCGGCCGGAAACCTCCGCGCCCACCGCCGGGGTGCCGCGCGCTGGCGCTGCCGCCGCGCTGGGTGGGAGGGTGGGCCGTGGGCCTGGACGACGTTCGGGACCGTGTCCGGGTCGGGGAACGGGCGGGGGAGGGGGGCAGACGGTCGGGCTGTGTGGGGGCGCGGGGCAGGTCTCTCGACTCCCGGTCTTCGGCCGGGCGGGTGGGTGGGAAGGTGGTAAACTCCCGGGACTTGGGCGGTGGGAGGCGGTTGTGAACAAGGCGGACCTTCTCGAAACGCGATTCGATCCAGCTTCGTTCGAGGCGCGGTGGTACGAGCGGTGGGAGGCGTCTCGGGCGTTCACCCCTCAGGTTCCCTCTGGCAAGCCGCCGTACGTCATCCTCATCCCACCCCCGAACGTGACCGGCAAGCTGCATATCGGCCACGCGTTGCAGTTCACGCTGCAGGATTTGGTGATTCGCTGGCGGCGGATGTGCGGCGATAACGCACTGTGGCTGCCCGGCACCGACCACGCCGGGATCGCCACCCAGGTCATGGTCGAGCGAGAGCTCGCCAAGGAGGGCACGAGCCGGCACGCGCTCGGGCGCGAGCGATTCCTCGAGCGGATGTGGGCCTGGAAGGCGCAGTACAACGACAACATCTCCCACCAGGCACGGGCGCTCGGCGCCTCGTGTGACTGGACGCGCGAGCGCTTCACCCTCGACCCCATGCTTTCCAAGGCGGTGCGCCACGCGTTCGTGACGCTGTTCGACGAGGGACTGATCTACCGCGCTCACCGCCTCATCAACTGGTGCCCGCGCTGCCTCACCGCGCTCTCCGACCTCGAGGTCGTGCACAAGGACGTGGACGGGGGGATGTGGGACTTCGCCTACCCGCTCGAGGGCGGGGGTGAGATCGTGGTCTCGACGACGCGTCCGGAGACGATGCTCGGTGACACGGCGATTGCCGTCCACCCCGACGACGAGCGCTATCGGCATCTCGTCGGCACCCGGGTGCGGCACCCGTTTTTGGATCGCACCTTCCCGATCGTGGCCGACGCCGTGCTCGTCGACCCGGCGTTCGGCACTGGCGCGGTGAAGGTGACGCCGGCGCACGACCCCAACGACTTCGCGACCGGCGAGCGTCACGGCCTGGAGAAGATCAATATCCTCAACGACGACGGCACGATCAATGCCAACGGCGGGCGGTTCGCGGGGCAGGACCGGCTGGTGGCGCGCAAGGCGGTGCTGGCGGCGCTGGGGGAGCTCGGGTTGCGCCGGGGCGAAAGGACGCACCGACACGCCGTCGGTCACTGCCAGCGCTGCGATACCGTGGTCGAGCCGTACCTCTCGCGGCAGTGGTTCGCCAACGTCAAACCCTTGGCGAAGCGTGCCCTCGCCGCCGTACGCTCGGGCGAGACGCGTCTGGTCCCCGATTTCTGGGTCGCGACCTACGAGAACTGGCTCGAGAACATCCTCGACTGGTGCATCTCCCGCCAGCTCTGGTGGGGGCACCGAATCCCCGCGTTCTATTGTGCCGACGGACACGTCACGGTCTGCGAGTCCGATCCGGACGCCTGCGCCACCTGCGGCCGTCCGGTCGAGCAGGACCCCGACGTGCTCGACACCTGGTTCTCCTCGGCGCTGTGGCCGATCTCGACCTTGGGCTGGCCCGACGATACCGTCGACATGCGGGCGTTCTACCCGACCTCGACGCTCATCACCGGTTTCGACATCCTGTTCTTCTGGGTGGCTCGCATGATAATGATGGGCTGCCACTTCACCGGCAAGGCGCCGTTCGGCACGGTGCATCTGACGGGGCTGGTGCGCGACGCGCAGCGGCAGAAGATGTCCAAGACCAAAGGCAACGTCATGGACCCACTCGACCTCGTGCACCGGTACGGGGCCGATGCAGTGCGCTTCACCCTGGCGGCGCTGGCCTCCCCCGGGCGCGATCTACCGCTCGACGAGAAGCGCATGGAGGGGTATCGGGCGTTCGGAACCAAGTTGTGGAACGCCGCCCGCTTCGTGCAGATGTACCTGACCGGCAACGAGAAGTCGCTGGCCGAGGTCGACCGTACCACCCTGGCGCTGCCGGAGCGCTGGATCGTGGCCGAGCTCGGTCGCACCGTGGCCGCGGCCAACAAGGCCTGGCAGGAGTTTCGTTTCGACGAGGCGTGCCGACAGCTCTACCAGTTCGTGTGGCACGATTTCTGCGACTGGTACGTGGAGCTGGCCAAGCCCGTGTTGATGGCAGACCGGGGGTCGGGGACCGAGGATCGGGGACCGGGAAGGAGGGGGGAGGACGTACGGGTGGTGGCCCGGGGGGTGCTACTCGAAACGCTCAAGCTCCTGCACCCCGTGATGCCGTTCATCAGCGAGGAGATTGCGGCCCACCTCGGCCACGCCGGGATGCTCATGACCACGGCCTACCCGACAGCGGAGGGCTGGCCGGTCGACGAGGCGGTGCTGCAGTGCGTGACGGCGGTCCAGAGCGTCGTCCAGGAGGTTCGATCGTACCGACACCTGGTCGGGCTGGCGCCGGGGAAACCCCTCAAGCTGTGGGTGCTCGGTTTCCCATCCGGACTCGAAGCCGGGTGGAAACCGCACTTCGAGGCGCTCGCGGCGGAGATCTGCCGCCTGGCCGTCCTGGATCAGCTCGAATTCGACGAAAGGAGCGCTCCTGCCGGCGCGGTGCGCGACCTCGCTGGCGGTATCCACATCGCGATCGGGCTACCCGAAGGCGCCATCGGCGAGGCGGAGCGAGCGCGGCTGGCGTCCGAGCTGGAGCAGGTCACCGATGAGCTCCGGCGCCTGCGGGCACGGCTCGCCGACGAGGGGTTCGCGGCCAGGGCACCGCAGGAGGTCGTCGCCGGGACCCGCTCCCGAGCGCAAGAGCTGGAACACAAGGCGGCGATGCTCGCGGCCACGCTCGGGGGGCGTTGATGCGCCGTCTCGTCGAGCTGGCGCCGCGAGCCAACCTCGTCTGGTTGGATGCCGTCGACTCGACCAACGACTGGGCCGACCGAATCATGGCCGCGGCGCTCGCGGACGACGATCCGCGATTGCCGCCCACCGTGCTGGTCGCCGCCGCGCAGGCGGCTGGGCACGGCCGAGGCTCGCACTGGTGGGCCTCCCCGGCGGGTGGCCTGTACGTGACCTGGCTCGCCTGGCTTCCCGTCGAGGTGCTGCCTGGGTTGCCGCTCGCCGTGAGCGTCGCCTGCGCCGAGGCGGTGGAGGCGCTGGTGCCCGGCCTCGCGGTGAAGCTCAAGTGGCCCAACGACCTTTTCGTTGACGGGCGCAAGCTCGGCGGCATGCTGTGCCACGTGCGCGGAGGCGGTGAGCAGTGCTGGGCGCGGGTCGGTGTCGGGATCAACATCGCTGGGACGCCCGCGCTGGCGCCCGACGACCCGGCCCGTCCCATCTCGCTCGCCGGCTGTGGCTGGGATGGGCAGCTCGAGCCAGCTATCTGGGCGTTGGTCAGCAGCTTCCTGGGTCGGATCGAAGCGGCGCTGGCAGAGCCCGCCCGCACCCGGGAGCGGTGGCAATCGCGGCTGCTGCACCAGCCCGGCGACACCATGCGGGTGCGCATCGACGACGCGGTGGTGGAGGGGCGCTTCGTCGGGTTCTCGGCCGAGGGGCACCTGCTGCTCGAGGTCGAGGGCCGGAACCAGCGCGTTGCCGCCGGCGAGGTGCTGATTCGGCTCGAGAGCTAGGGGGGCGACATGCTGCTGGCGCTGGATGTCGGCAACACGAACGTGACGATCGGAGTGTTCCGCGGCCCCGAGATCCTTCGCCGTTGGCGCCTGGGGACGGTGCGGCAGCGGACGGTGGATGAGATCGGTATCTTGCTGCACCAGCTCTGCCAGTGGGGTGGGATCCGCGAGCGCGACATCCGCGGCATCGTCATCGGTTCGGTGGTGCCGCCGCTCGACGGGGCGCTGCGCGAGGCGGTCAGTACCTACCTGCGGGCTGAGCCGCTGTTCATCGGTCCCGGGGTTCGCTCCGGCATGCCGCTCAAGGTCGACACCCCCCTGGAGCTGGGGGCGGATCGGCTGTGCAACGCCGTGGCTGCCTACGACGAGCACGGGGGGCCGTGCGTGGTCGTCGACTTCGGTACCGCCACCACCTGGGAGGTCGTGTCGGCGAAGGGCGAGTTCCTCGGCGGGGTTATCGCCCCCGGTCTCGAGATCTCGGCCGAAGCGCTGTTCTCCCGCGCCGCCAAGCTGCCGCGCATCGAGCTGGTCGCGCCGGAGCGGGTGATCGGCAAGGGGACCGTGGACTCGATGCAGGCGGGGCTGGTGCTGGGCTACGCCGGTCTGGTCGAGGGGGTCACGCGGCGGGTGCTCGGGGAGCTGGGTGGAGGTAAGGTGATCGCTACCGGCGGGCTCGGCCACGTCATGGCCCGCCACACCTCGGTCCTCGAGGTCGTCGATGACGATCTGACGTTGAAGGGGTTGCGCCTGCTATGGGAGCGGAACCACCGGTCCCGCTAGCGCGCGGCGAAGAGCTGACGTACTACCGTACCGTCGAGGACGCGTTCGCGGTCCTGCGCGGTACCGTCTTCATTTTCAAACCGAAGGACTTCGCTCTGCTCCAGGGGTGGTGGCGGGCAGGTGTGCCGCTGGCGGCGGTGATGGCTGGGCTCGCCGAGGTGTTCGACCGCGCCCGCCAGCGCGGCGCCGACCCACCATCGTCACTCGCCTACTGTCGCCACGCTGTCAACCGCCATGCGAAGCGGCTGGCAACGGCCCATGTCGGAGGTGGTGCCGCGGCCCCCGAGGTGGAGGTGGGGCCAGCACTCGCCAGGCTTGCCCAGGCGGTCACGCTGACCGCCGACAGGTGGCAGGCGAGCGCGCCGGTGGCAGGTGTGCTCGAGAGCCTGGCGCGGGCAATCGAGGGCATACCTGCCGGGGCGCCGCCGGCGGCCGTGGAGGCGACGCTCGAAAAGCTCGAGACCGGGGCGCTCGAGGCCCTGTTTGCCGCTCTCCCGGACGGTGACCGCGAGGCGGTGCTCGCCGACGTAGATGAGCAGCCTCTCGATCCAGCTCTCACGCCGGAGGTGGCAGCGCGCAGCCGCCGGGCGCTGCAGGTCCGCGCGGTGCGGGAGCGGATCGGTCTGCCGCGGCTGGAGCTCAACGGTGTCTAGGATTGGGTCGGAGCGGGCGGAAGGCCGGCGTGCGCGGTGGGGTGGGCCTGGAGACACGGCGGAGTGCCGCCGACGCTGGGTTGCAGCGGCGAGGCGCGACAACGGATCGCAGCATGCTGCGGTGGTGGCCTTCCTCGTGGACCTCGCCGCCTGACCCGCCGGGCGCCGCTTTGCAGGCGGCAGCGGTGGGTACGGTGGCTGCGGCAGCAGCCGGAAACGTGTGGCCGCCGCAGCCGTTTTGGGTGTGGCCGCTGGTGGTGCTGGCGCTCGCGGCTGGGCTCGTGGCGCTCCGCAGCGGACGACCCCTGATTTGGTTCGGCTGTGGCGTTCTGGTGGGGTTCGCCACCGTGGCCGCGGCGCCGAGGGCGGAGCGGCCGGGGCCGGTCCCGGTACGCTTCGCGGTGACGATACGTGATGGATGGACCACCGGCACCCGGGGCTGGACGACGCGGGTTCGGGTCGGGGAGATCAGCGGCGCCCGAGGCAGGGTTCGCACGGCCTCCGAGCTGATGCTGGCGCTCGGGGGAGAGGTCACGGCATCCCAACTCCCGACCCCCGGCAGTCGCTGCGAGGGTGCCGGCGAGCTCCTGTTCGACCGCGAGAACGACCTGCGGCCCCCGCTGCTGCGGGTGAAAACGAAGCTGTTGCTGCGCTCTCAACCGCCACCTCGGTGGTCTGTCGACGCCCTGCGGGAGCGTCTGGCGGCTCGGTTGCAGCGTGCCGCAGGCGAGGGCGCGACCCGGTGCGCCGGCGCAGCGCTGGCGTCGGCGTTGGTGCTGGGCCGCCGGGAGGCGCTCGACCGCGAAGCGGTCGGAACCCTCCGGCTGGCCGGGTTGGCGCACATCCTGTCGGTGTCCGGGCTGCACGTCGTGCTGGTCTCGACCCTGGTGTGGTGGCTCCTGACGGTGTTCGGCCTGGCGCCGCGAGCGAGGCGCATGGTCCTCGTCCCGGCGCTGCTCGGGTTCGCCATGCTGTCCGGTGGCACGGCGCCCGTGCTGCGGGCGACGGCCGCCACCGTCGCCTACCTGCTCACCCGCCTGGCGGGCCGACCGGTGCTGCCGCTTCCGGCCATGTGGGCGGTCGTCGGGGGGCTCGTCGTGCTCGAGCCGACAGCGCTCTTGCAACCCGGATTCCAGCTCTCGGCTGGGGTTTCACTGGCCCTGATCCGTTGGGTGGGGCAGCTTGGCGGAGCGGTCGAGGTGCTGCCGCGGTGGCTGAGGTCGGGGCTGGCGGTAGCGTGCGTGGGCCAGCTCGCGTCATGGCCGCTGGTGGGCGTCGCGTTCGCCGGAGTGCCACCGCTCGGTGTGCTCGCCAACCTCGTGGCCGCGCCCCTGGCGCTGCCGCTGGTGGGAGCGAGTCTTGCGGCGGTACTGCTGGCAGCTATCTGGGCCAGCGGTGCCGGGGGCTTGGCCTGGGTCGTGGGGATCGGCAACGCCGCCCTCGTTCATATCTCGGGCTGGGGCTCGGGCTCCACGTGGCTGTTTGCCCCACCGCCTCCGGCGCTGCTGGCCACCGGCGCCGCTTTGCTGGTTTTCAGCGTGGTGAGCTGGCGGCGCGCCTGGGTGCCGGCGCTCACCCTGAGCGTCGGGAGCATCGTCTGGACGCTCGCCCCTGCCCTGCCGTTGCGAGCGACCGGTGAGGTGCGAATGCTCCCGGTGAGCGACGGCATGGCGCTTCTGGTGCGGGCTCGCGGGGCTCGGGTGCTGGTCGACGCAGGGCGAGGCGCAAGCGAGGCGCTTCGGGGCCTGGCGGCGGTCAGGGTGCGGCGCGTCGATGCGCTCGTGATCACCCATGCGGATGCCGATCACACCGGGGGCGCGGCAGCGGTGCTCGAACGGGTGAGGGTCGGCGAGCTGGTGTTGCCGCGGGTCATCGCCGACCGGCCCGAGCTCCAACCGCTCCGGAGGATCGCCGAGCGGCGCGGTGTGGCGGTGCGTCTAGCAGCAGCCGGGGACAGGTTCGGTTGGGGTGAGCTCGGATGCCGGGTGCTCTGGCCGCCGGCGGCGGGTGGGCTGGCGGACAACGACCTGAGTCTCGTGGCCGTGCTCGACAGCGGGGGGATGCGCCTGCTCGTGACCGGTGATGTCGAAGCTGGCGGAGAAGCAGCCGTGGTGGGAAGCGGCGCCGATCTGCGGGCCGAGGTGCTCCAACTACCCCACCACGGCTCGCGAACCTCGTCGAGCGGGGTGCTGTTGGAGGCCGTTCGACCGCGCGTGGCGATGGCGCCGACCGGGACGCGTCCCCGCTTCACCTACCCCGATCCCCAGGTGGTCGCCCGTCTGCGTGCGCTACCCGCCCTGGTAGTGGCGCAGGTGTGGGGCGTCGAGCGGGTGTGGTGGGATGAGGGTAGGGTGTTCGTCGGCACGCCGGTGCCGGTGTCGGTGCCGGCCGAGGGACGGTCGAGGTGAGCGAGCTGATCGTTGTCGCCGGGCCGACAGGGGCGGGCAAGACGGCGCTGGGCGCGGCAGTGGCGGAACGGCTCGGCGGCGAGGTGGTTTCGGCCGATGCGTTCGCGGTGTATCGCGGGATGGACATCGGCACCGCCAAGCCGCCCGTCGAGCTGCGCGCTCGGGTGCCGCACCACCTGCTCGACGTCGCCGACCCTCGTGAGACCTACTCAGCCGGAACGTTCGTTCGCGAGGCGGACGCAGCTATTGCCGCGATCCACGCCCGCCGCCGGGTGGCGGTGGTCGTCGGGGGGACGCACTTTTACGTGCGCGCGCTGTTGCGCGGGTTGTTCACCGAGCCTGCCAAGGATCCGGTCCGGCGTGCTGCCCTGGAGGCGGAGTGGGAGCGGGATGCGGAGAAGGTCCGCGCCCGCCTCGAGCGCGTTGACCCCGAGGCGGCGGCGCGTATCCCGCCGCGCGATCGCCAGCGTACCCTGCGGGCGCTCGAGGTCTGGCTCGCGACGGGACAGCCGATGTCCGAGCTCTGGTGTCAGGAACGGCGGGCGGGCTTCCGATACCGGTACGTGATGCTCGGGCTCGCCCCGCCGCGCGCCGATCTCCATGCTAGGATTGCTTTGCGGGTCGACGCCATGCTGGCCTCGGGGTTGCTCGACGAGGTGCGCACACTGCTGGAACAGGGCGTGCCTCGCAGTGCGCAGGCCTTCAAGGCGATCGGCTACAGGGAGTGCGCGCAGGTGCTGGATCGGACCTGGACTCTGAGCCAGGCCCGTGAGGAGATGATCGTGGCCACGCGCCGGCTCGCCAAGCGGCAATGGACGTGGTTGCGCAGCGAGCCGGTCGTGGAGTGGCTCGCCGGTTTCGGCGAGACCGTGGTGGACGAGGTGATGGCAGGGCTGGAGGCGCGCCGTGGAGCAATCGCAGGATCGTAGCAAGGGAGTGGTCAACGTTCAGGACAGCTTCTTCTACGCCCTCCGGCGGGAGGGAAAGCCCATCCACGTGTACCTGCTCACCGGCAAGCGCGTCACCGGCATCCTCCGTCGCTTCGACCGCTACGCGCTGGTTGTGGAGAGCCACGGGTTGGAGAACCTCATCTACAAGCACTCGGTGGCGACGGTCTGTCTGGCCCGTGGTGGCGATGGTGAGCACCTTGCGCCGGGCGCTGACTAGGACCGGCTTCGCTCTCCTCACCGGGCTCGTGGTGGCGTGTCGCACGACTGCCCCCCCGGCGAGAATCAGCCACGTGCCGGACCCGCTGCTCGGCGCGGTCCCCGGAGTTGCTCTTTCGAGCGAGCAGCAGACGGCGGTGAGGCGGGCGCTGGCGATCGCCGAGCGGGGGGAGTTCGCGCGCGCCGAGCACGAGCTGGCAACCCTGCCGGCGACCCACCCAGCGGTGCGCCTGGCGGCGGTGGAGATCACGTTCCTGCAAGGCGGTACCGCCTCCCCTGCGGCCGAGAAGCTGACCGCCGAGTACGCCCAGTACCCGGCGGCGTGGGGTGTGCTGGCGCTGGCGTACCAGGGCGAGGGTGAGACGCGCAAGGCGGTGTCAGCAGCGCGTCGCGCCGCCGAGCTGGGGCTGTCGGGGAACTGGGCGGAGCGCGCGGCGGAGTGGGAGAGGGTGCTCACCGACCGTCTCCTCGCCAACGGCACCGCTCTCCTCCAGAGCGGCGACGCGGCAGGTGCGCTGCGGGTGGCGAGCGAGGTCCTGGCGGCGACTCCCACCGTGGCGGCGGCGCGGATGCTGGCGACGCGCGCCCACCTGGCGATGGGCGAGGCCAAGGCGGCGGCGGCTTTGGTGCCCGCCTTGCCGGACTCGGACGAGGGGTTGGAGCTCAAGGGACAGGTGGCGGAACGCCTCGGCCAGTGGGACCTCGCTGTGGAGCTCTACTCTCGGCTCGCGTCCTCGAACCCGCGCAAGTGCGAGCTGCTGCGGACCGCACGCGAGCAGTGGCGGTTGGTCAACGCACCACCGTACCTGACGCGGGCGTTGACCGCCCCGGTTTTGAGCCGCAAGGGCCTGGCCGCGATCCTGGTGTGGAAGGTACCGAACCTGGGCGCCGCCGCCACAGGGACGGTGCCGGTCTTCGAGGACATCGTGCACCTCCAGGAGCGGCGCGACATCATCACCGCCGTGCGCGCCAACGTCATGCTCGGGGACGCGGTCACCCGGAGGTTCGGGGCGGAGCACGCGGTTACCGCCAGGGAGCTGCAGACCGTGCTCGCGCGCCTCGCCTCGGTGATTGGCCGGCGCCCTCTCGTGTGGTGCGACGGCAACGACGTGGACGACTGCGCGAATCTGCCGGCGACGGTCACCGGTGCTGCCGCCGCAGCCCTCGTGGAGCAGTTGATCACGGGAGAGGACTCACCATGTCGGCCTCGGTAACGGATCTGCTCGCGGCCAACCCGCTCTTCGGCGAGCTGGCATCCTCCGAGCTCGCAGCGCTGGCGTCGGCGGCGGAGAAGCACGAGTTCGGGCGCGATGTGACGATCTTCGCCATGCAGCAGCCGGCGGATGGCCTCTACGTGCTGGTGAGCGGCCGGGTGAAGGTCTGCGTGTCCACCTCGGGCGGCAAGGAGATCATCCTCGCCACGCTCGGTCCGGGGCAGTTCGTGGGGGAGATGGCGCTGCTCGACAACGAGCCCCGGTCGGCGAGCGTCGTGACCCAGCTCCCCACCACGGCGTACCGCATCCGGCGCGCCGAGTTCGAGCGCCTTCTCGAGGCCTACCCGGCGATCGCGCGCAAGCTGCTGCGCGAGCTGTCGCTGCGGCTGCGACGGGCGAACGCCCAGATGGAGTCGCTGGTGACGCTCGATGTGATCGGGCGGTTGGCGCGGTTTTTCATCGACCTGGCGCGCCAGCACGGCCAGATGCTGGGCAACGGCTGGGTGGCGGTGCGCCGCCCGACGCACCAGGACATCGCCGCCTCGGTCGGGACCTCGCGCGAGACCGTGACCCGCTTGATCACGGAGCTCGAGACCCGTGGTTTGGTGGTCAACGAGGGCAAGATGAGCTACCTGCGCGAAGAGGCGCTGGTCGAGGAGGGGCTCTGACGTGGCGGGTGACGAGCCCTTTGTGCACACCGCCCCCAGCCCTTTCCGCGATGACCAGAGCGGGGTCCGCAAGCGCCCGCCGGTCGCCCAGAGGGCGGCCAGAGAGGTACGTGACGCCCTCCGGCCGTTCACCATACCAAACGGCATCACCTTGGTGCGGCTCGCCCTCGTGCCGTTCTTCATCCTCGCGGTGGTCGAAGGAAAGTACCCCGTGGCGCTGGCGGTCTTCCTTGCCGCCGGGATCTCCGACGGGCTCGACGGGTGGCTCGCCCGCTCGCTCGGGATGCGCTCGCTGCTCGGGTCCTACCTCGACCCCATCGCCGACAAGGCACTTTTGGTGTCGGCGTTCGTGGTCCTCACCTGGCCGCAGCTCGGCGTCGTGCGCATCCCGCTGTGGCTCACGGTGCTGGCGCTCTCACGCGATTTCCTGATCGTGCTCACGGCCCTGGTGCTCTACCTCGCGACCAACGTCCGGACGTTTCCCCCTTCGATCTGGGGCAAGGCCACGACCGTCATACACATCGTCACCGTTGGGCTGGTGCTCGTCGCCAACATCTGGAAGGTGCCGGACCCGGTACTGCTGGGCTGCTTCTACCTCGCGCTCTCCCTGACACTGCTCTCCGGCGTCGATTACATCCGCCGCGCGTCGCTGCTGATGGAGCAACAACCCCCGACGGACAGTTGAAGGTCGGCAGTTCTCCCGCCCGTCCCGGGGCCGGTCTTCAACCAACAACCACCGACCGTAGCGATCAGCGGAGCATCTCCTCGACGACGGCGGCGGCTCGCATGTCGAGGCGGAACAAGCGGGCCTTGAGCTTCTCGACCTCGGCTCGGAGCGCCTCGCGGTTCTCGGTCTTGCGGTCCTTGGCGAGGCGGGCGTAGCACAGGGCGGTGAGCTGCAGGACCTGGATCGCCGTCTCCGGCTCCCAGCGCTCGAACGTGAACGACTCCATGTCGCGCCCCAGCTCCTCGAGCAGCGTCCGCGCCCACCCCTCCTGCTCGGCTTGAAGGCAGACCTGCGCGGCATCGAGGCGGGTGCGGAAGCGGGCCCGCGTGCTCCCCGCCCGCTCGATCCCGCGCTGCAGGATCTCGAGCGCCTGGGCCAGCCGCTTCTTTGCGAACAGCTCGCGCGCCTGGGCGATCTCGGCCGCCTCGAGCGAGGACGCCTCGGCGCCGCTTCCGCCGGTGACCATCGTGAGCGTCGGTCCCTGCGCCGCGGTGGACTGCTCGAGCCACGCCCGTGTGCGCTCGGTCGCGAACGGCGTGCCGTCCGAAAACGATAGCCCGGGAAGGTTCGGCATCCGCTCGAGGAGCTGCGCGCACGCGCCCTGAATGACCTCGGCGGCCGCCTTGCCGCGCCCGGGATCGAGCGCCAGCACTGCGGTGGCGCTGTAGAACTGGAGGTCGAGCCAGAACAGCCCGGCCGGCTCGCCGAACGCGCCCTCGCTCGCCTGTAGGAGGTCGTGCCAGCGCGACGAGGAAAACGTCCCGTCGAGCGCGGTGCGTGCCTGCGGGCGCGGCGGCGGGATGCGGGTCCGCCCGGTGGCGGGGTCCGCCGGCGGCGGCCCTCCGAGGTCGTCCCAACGCAGCGCGCGGTTGATCCGCAGATGGGCCGGGTTGACGGGATCCGCCTGGCGCCACGCGGCAAGAAGCGGCGCGAACGCGGTCTTGAGGTCGTCGACCGAGGCGCCGGCCGGTGGCGCTGCCGTCGGCGGCACGACAACCGCTGGGGCCGCCGGCACCGGAGCCGGCGCCGCGGGCGCAGACGCAGCTTGCGGCGGTGCCGCCTGGACAGGCGTCGGCGCCGCGGCCGCCGCCTCTGGCGGTGCGGCCGCCGCTGGGACCGACTCCGGCTCGACTGCGGGCTGTTCAACCACCGCCCGCGCGGCCACCGCCGAGATGAGCTCGCCGAACGCCGGCGCCTCGTGCATGAGCTTGGCCTCGGCGATCTCCTGCAACCGTCCGAGCGTGGTGCGGATCTCGGCCACGGCTGCCTGGTCGTCAGGTGCCGCCGCGCGGTCCTCGACCAGCGGTGTCAGGCGGGTGACGAGCCACTCCAGCGCGGTGATCCGGGTGCGCGGCCTGGCGGCCGGCGGGAAGACGCCGTCCCAGTGGTCACCGGCGAGCCTGGTCAAGACGGCCAGCCCGTCCGCCATGCCCTTGTATCCCTCGGTGATGAAGAGTGCAAGCGTCAGGTACGACGCCGTCGTGAGGTCCTTCGACTTCGTGCCGAGGATCTCGAGACACCACCCCCGGACCGCCTTCCAGTCCACGCCGCCCTGCGTCGAGCTGTGAGCGGTGAGCTTCTGGATCTCCGCCCGTAAGTCGAAGAACGTCGAGTCGCCCTTCGGGTCCTCCCCGTACTTCGCTGCCCCCCCGAAGAGCTTCAGGCACTTCTCGAGGTCGCCTCCCAGTACGTACGCCATACGCCCTCCCTCAGCCGGGAAACTTTAGCTGGTTCCTACTGCGAGGGCGGATCTTGCCGCACCGGCGGGCGTACTCGGGGATCGCCCCCGGCGGCGTACGGTGCCAGTGCGCCGCCGGTGCTCACCCCTGCGTTCGTCCACCACCATCGGCATCTCCGCCCTCTCGCGACGGGCCCATCCGAGGTTTTCCGGCTCAGCCACGACTGCATCGCCCCATGATGCACCAACTCGGGAGGCAGGAGGCGAAAAGTGCGAGGCAGCAAGCTGCAGGGTGCGCGGCTGCAGCGCCACGGGTCGTTCGTGCAGAAGCCTCCACTTGACGGTGACCGAGCACGGTCGTAGCGTTGTGGCATCGGAAGAGTGGAAAGAAATGCGACCTGCGCCATCAGCCCTTCTCACGACGTCGATGATGGCCGCAGCCGTCGCCGTTGCGGCCGAGCCACCCGCACCGCATCTTGTCTGCTCGACGATGGGATCTTCGAGTGCACGATGCACTTCCACAGTCCCGAAGACCAGCGCAAGGATGGCGTCGACTGGTTCTGCAAGGAAGACTTGCTGCTGGGCGACCCGACATGTACCTCGTGGGAGCCAGGTCAGCCTCGACCTGGTGCTGTGCGTACGACGGCGGATCCGAAGTAGGGGAGGCCGAAGATGAAGAACCAGGTGGAAGCTTTCGTCGCGTCGGTACTTGCGCTGCTGATCTCGGGTCTGGCGGTTGCGCAGGATAGGGCGCCTCTCGTGTGCTCGACGACGGCGGTGAAGACCCGCGTGGTACCCGGTGAGTGGGTGATCCTGCGGTACTCGGTGCGGAACCCGGGGACAGCGCCGGTGTTCCTCGCCGGTGAAGGGCCGTGGGGCGTCGTCCGGATCTGGAAGCGTGTGGGCGGTGGCGAGTGGCGGACGTCCGCCGGCTGGCCCCCGGACGGGATCCCTGTGGGCGATCCGAAGTTCTACGAGTTCAAGCCGGGAGAGGAGCATACGGAGATGCGGCTCGTGATGCAGGGCATGGAGGATACGCTCGGCGTGCACGGGGTGCAGGTTCGGATACAGTACTACCGCTGGCCATACCCTGTGAAGCCACCGGCTGGGGCGTGGGGAGGCATCCTCGAGTGCACGCCGGCGCAGATCGAGGTGGTCGAGCCGACGGGGGTGGACGCGGAGGCGTTCAAGGCGCTGGGGCCCTTTCCCCTGTCCTCGGATAAAGTGGCGCTCGCGCGCTCGTACCCGACCTCGTCGTACACGGGCTACGCGTTTCTCGGGAGCTTCGGTGCCGTCGGCGTCATACCGGTTGAGGCCGTCCTTGGGCGTGAGAGCGGTGCCAGACGTCTCGCAACGTGCCGCGAGAGCGATCGGCCACACGTCGAAAGGTCCATCAGGAGGCTCCGTGAGGACGCCGAGGTCATGTTGTCCGCGTTGGATGCCTTCCTTGGCGCCCACCCGGACTTTCCCCTGGCTCCTCGCCTGCGTGCCAAGAAGGCCGGGCTTCTCGCCTACTTCGAGCGGTACGAAGAGGCACGAGTGCTCGCCAAGAAGGCGTTGGCCGAGGAGGAGAACCCGAGGTGGCACAAGGAAGGTCGAAGGTTCCTCGACCTGCTCGTCGAGAAGGGCTACCTCAAGCCCGAGTGAGGAGGTCGACCATGTGCCCCCTGCGCCGCACTGCAATCGCCTGCAACACAAGCACAGGCGCGCACTGTGAACGGAACGCGTGGTGCAGTGCCGGACATTGCGGAAAGCCCGCGGGCGGTCCTTTCTGGTGCTCAATGCACTGGGGCTATCCTCCGGGCGAGGCTCAGAGACAGGCCAAGGATGACGTGGATCGATTCTGTCTGGAAGAGCTGCTGCTTGGGGATCCGACCTGTCCCGAGCCGAGCCCGGGCCAGCCCCGGTCTGGCGCGGTTCGGACTACCGGGGATCCCAAGTGACGGAGGACGACGATGAAGCTCACTGCACCGATGCTGTTGGCATGTGCGACTATCTCGACGGCGCTCAGCGTCGGAGCCGCAGGTACTCCGCCGCCTCTGCGTTGCTCCACAGCAGCTCTCCGGACGCAGGTTGTCCCAGGCGAGAAGCTGATCCTTCGCAACGTTGTGCGTAACGCGACCGGGTCAACTGTGATGGTCGCGGGAGAGGACCAATGGGGTGTCCGACAGGTACGGTCGCGAGGATCTGGGGGAACCTGGCGGGCGTGGTGGGGCTGGCCGCCTGAAGGCACGCCCTCAGGCGATCCGCCGTTTGCCGAGTTCAAGCCGGGCGAGGAGGTACGCGGGCTACAGATTCTGGAATCCGACCTTCCCTCGGTACCTGGGACCTACGAGGTCCGGCTCGTCATCGACTACCCTCGTTGGCCGGACTTCACGAAGCCGCCGGCTGGAGCATGGGCCGGCATCCTCGAGTGCACCCCGGCGGAGATCGAGGTGGTCGAGCCGACGGGGGTGGACAAGGAGGTGTTCGACACGAGGGGTCCCTATCCGCTTTCCGCCGGCGGGACGATCACGATCGTCGAGAAGTACCCGACGTCCATCTATGCGGGCTACGTGCTCCTGGGCAGCTTCTCGTTCGAGGTCACACCGTCGAGTGCGCTGCTGAGGGGGGAGGACAACCGACGCGGGCCCGCCTCGGAGTCTGCCGTTGGCATTGCGCAGCGGGCACATGAGATCGAGCGCGACGACAGGCTGGCACGCGTGCTACTCAGCGGGCTCGAGGCGTTCCTCGGGGCGCATCCGGACTTTCCGCTCCGGTCGCGGCTCGAGGCGAAACGCGCCGGACTGCTCGCTTACTTCGAGCGGTACGACGAGGCAAGAGCGCTCGCCAAGAAGGCGTTGGCCGAGGAGGAGAACCCGATGTGGCACGAGGAAGGTCGAAGGTTCCTCGACCTGCTCGTCGAGAAGGGCTACCTCAAGCCCGAGTGAGGAGGTCGACCATGCGCTGCCGACACCGAACCGCCTTCGCCACGGCTGCCGCCCTCGCCGGTCTTTTCCTGGCGGGCGTGGCGACCGCGTCCAACATGGGGTTTGCGCTCAACCTGTCGCTGCCGGTCGAGGGCAGCCCGAGCCGGCACTGGGTGTCGCTGCCGTGGGTGTACGCGCCGACCACCGCGAAGGCGCTGTGCGCCGACCTCGGGGGCAGCACCAAGGTGGCGAGCGTGTGGCGATGGGACGAGGCCAGCTCGTCCTTCGTCTCCCATGCCTGCACGTTCACCACGGACGGCTTCTCGCTGGTCAAGGGGGTTGCCTACGGGGTGCAGAACGCCCCCGGCCAGACCGTCACGGCGCGCGTCGTCGGGTCACGGGCGCTCTCCTTGTCTTCAGTCCGAATCAGTGGCTTTCGTCGTGCTCTCGTGGTTTCTGAGACGACCGCGAATGTGATGGGGATCGCATTGGGGGGGTGACAGGCTGAGGGATCGAGCGTAGGGTGGTTGCATCGAGACACGCAGGGAGATCGCGATGACCCAACACCTGCCGCGCCTGATCGTGATCGGTACCATCGCTACGCGAGTCGTCATCGGGCCGAGCGTCGCAGCCGAGGGTCCGGCCCGGTCGGATCAGGTCGCCCTCCCCCACGGCGAGCTGATGGTCGTGACGCCGGATGGCCAGCTGGCGCGGCCTGCCCAGCCGACGAGCGCCGACGCCTTCGGCACTCCTCCTGTCGGCCAGCTCCCGCCCCTCCCTGATGGGCGCCATGCAACGCAGGCCGATCCTCTGGTCCTGACCATCGGCAAGCACTGGGATTCGAGCGCAGGCGCCTGGGTCTACGACCTGGCGTGGACGGGGAGTGCGGGTCCCTTCACGGTGACTCGCGCGCTCAACGGCGACTTCACCAACGGGGTGCAGACGATCTCCCTGGGTGGTGCGCAAACGGTGGCGAGCGTTAGCGCCGTCTCAGGGGCTCAGATCGAGTTCTTCGACGTTTCGGACAACACCGTGGCCAACGCCGCGGAGCGTGGCCTCGGCTACGCGCCGCGCCCAGAACCAGGCGCCCCATCACTGAGCAGCAATGACCTGTGGTGGGGCGACACTCTCACCGTGACGTCGAAGTTCCTCGACACCGTCCCGGCCGCGAACATAGCGCACTTCTGGGGACGCCGGATGCGGGCCGACTCGGCGACGGTCGACAGTGCGCTGCCCGGCTACGCGAGCGCGGCGGTCTTCACGATTCCGGACGACACTCTCTCCACCTACCTGATCGTCGAGTCGGGGGGCAAAGGGTCGGGGACCGCAGCCGCGCCATACCTAAGGCTGAAGGCCAAGGGCGTCAGCCTGCCGGGAGTGACGGCGCTGGCGTTTGCGTCCAACCGCGTCTGGGTCGGTGCCAACGGAGGCGTGTGGGCCGTCGACCTCTTCAAACGGGTACCGATCTCAACCCTGGTGAGCGGCTCCGCGATGACCCGGGCGTTCATCTCGAAGCCCGACGTCAATGGCAGGATTCTGGTTGTCGACGGGTCCAGCGGCGTGGGGGAGGTGCTGGTCATCAACACCTCGGCGAACCCGCCGACCGCCAACCACTTTGCGTTCACGACCGACACGGCCCATCAGCCGCCGTTCTCCCGCCCGATCCTGCCTCGCGGCATCGCCGTGGCCTGGGATGGGAGTGCATGCTTTATCGCCGACGCGAACCAGAGCAAGATCGTGCGCATCCCTGCAGGCAACGCGACCGCGATCACCGACAACTGGGGCCAGAAGACCAACTGGAGCTTCGCGGACCCGGCGGGCATGGAGGCGCACAGCAACGGGTTTCTCTACGTGGGGAGCGGAACGGCGGTTTGGGAAGTGAATCCGACTGGCCAGTCGTCGAGCCTGTACCAGGGAACCGGTCTTCCTGCAGTTCGCGGGATCGAAATCGACCGTGATGCCTCGACCGCCAGTTTCGCGCGGTTCATTACCACCGAGAAGCCCTGCACGGAGGTGTTCAACCGCAATCCGATTGCCGACGTCGCCGGGGGACCCGTCCGCAATCATGGTGGGCTCGTGTGGGGCGAGTCGGACGGGAAGCTGCTCCTGACGCCAGACTGGACCTACTTCATCTACCGCCCGTTTCCCCAGAGGATCATCCTCAACAACTCGGGCAAGTCGCAGGCGGTGGCGAGCTACCCGTCGCCGTACCAGGTCCAGGACCGGGTCGTCGAGGTGGTGGCCAATGGGTGGAGCGGGGTGCCCCTCTCGTTGCGAGTCGTCGACCCACCCGACCTGGCGCCCTATGCGCCGGACGGTGGCTGGTGCGGGTATGGCGGGCTGACCTGTACTGCGCAGCTTCCTTACGAGGGCAACGACAACCAGGGCGCCGAGGCGCCCGGCCTGTCGCTGAGCGCCAGCGGGCCGTTTACGCCGACTCTCCTTGCCGCGCCGGGGACAGACAACCTGCTGACGTTCTACCTGCGCGTCCCGGCACAATACTCGGGCAACAACTTCCAGGTCGAGGGCCGCAAGGTGAACGCCTCGACGGGGCAACCCATTGCGGACAAGGTCACCGGCCTGTCGGGTGTCTACACCTCGTGGAAGAGGGTGTTCGTTGAACGAGACTGGATGTTCAGATGGGGTGGGCTTCTGCGTGAGGACTTTGGTGCCCCTGGGGCGTGTGGTGGCGCGGGGCAGCCGCCTTGCTGTGGCACTGCCGGCCAGCTCGCGTGCAACGAAGTGGTCGTGTGGCCGTGGGTGAGTGCCAAGGTTGGGGATGCAGTCGTGGTGTTCGACAAGACGCACCCGGCCGAATCTGGCGGCGAACGGCGGACCGTGACGGCAATCCTGAAGAGGGACAGCGGGGAGGTTTGCACAGGCGTTGACGAGGAGTGCCGCGTCGTCCTCGATGGGCCCCTGGCGAACTCGTATCGCGCCTCTTTCTGGGACGATGTGGTCCCAATCGCCAATTTCGAGAACCTCGAGTCCGGGGGGCTCGGTGTCCTTTCAGGCTGCGACCCGGACTTGAACGCACCCTACGAGAGCCTTGGATCCTGCTTCCATAGGGCAGACATGCGTGGCGTGGAGGCGCCGTTTGGCGACGCGTTCGTGGAGGTCCGTGGCCTGAAGCTGGGCTCCGGGGCCGTTCCACCTGTTAGCTACGCGCTCGACCCTTTGTACCCCGACCCGGCGCGGTACTTCAATGCTACGTGGTTCCGCAACATGCAGCCCTTGGAAGGAGACCCGCCACCTGCAAGCCCACAGAACTACTTCCACCTGATCGGCGCCGACTCATCGCTAGAGGCTGCGAGCGGCTTCTCCGAGGCCGACTATGACTACCTGTACGTCTTTCGCGGCTGGCTGGAAATTAGCTACTTCACCATCTTGCCTCAGTACGTGCGGCAGACAACGGTACACGAGCTTGGCCACATGTTCCGCGTCAACTGCGCCGCAAACCAGCATCACGACAGCAATGACGCCTGGTGTGGGTCGGCCTGCCTAGACCCACCGCCGCCGCCTGGCATCGAGAAGTGCGTGATGTTCGAGGACAAGTACGGCAATCCGTCCTTGTGGGAGCAGTTGATCGGCAACGACGTGAACCGCTTCTGCTGCATCAACCTCTTCGGGGCTCCAGGACGGCACCAGTGCAACAATGCCACGTGCGACGACGACCTCGGCATCCGCAACCATGCGGATCCCGAGTGAGATGGGGGGCACGATGAAGCTCATTGGTGGAGTGGCTGCGACAGTATCTGGGCTCCTGGCCACAGGCGCCCTCGCCGGCCAGGCGGTGCGGCTGGAGGCGACCTTCGAGCCAACCCGTGCCGTGCTCGGGACCCCGGTGTCAGTGGTCCTGAAGCTGACAAATGAAGGTGACGCTGCCATCCGCGTTCCTCTTCTGCAGCACGTTGGTATCGCGCTGACATGGGCGGCAACACCAGCCGAAGGCACTCTGGAGCCGAAGGGGCTCGCGATGGGAAAAGGGACAGAGTACTCATTGAGGTACCAGGAGCTGGGGCCGGGACGCACGCAGGAGTACTGGGTATCGAGCTTCAGCCAGAGAGAGCTCCTGCCACGGTTCTGTGCGCCCGGCACCTACACCGTCGATGTCACGATCGACACTCGCCCCTTCCACCTGGGAAAGTTCGACGCATTCGTCGCGGTGGCGAAGGGGGTAAGAATCGAGATTGTGGCGCCACAAGGGGAGGACCAGGAGGCGTACCGGTCGCTCTTGGCGCACGTGCACGCCAGGGGCGGCCTGTCTGCAGGCTGCGACGCCAGCGATGTCGCCTCGGTACTCTTCTGGAGGGGCTCCAGGCTCCTAATCGACTTTCCAAGCTCGACCTACTCAGCCTATCTCGTCTGGTTTCACTCATTCGCCATGAGGTGGGCGCAGCGAATGGACATCGACGAGAATCTCAGGGCCATCCGGTCCCGGGGTCCGAGGCTGCAGTTCTCTGTCCCCTGCGACCGCGAGCCCTGTGGGCCAGGCGGTACGATGAAGTACGACACCGAGGCGCGCGCGTGGCGGGCGCGTTGGGCCGATATCGTGCTCAGCTCCCATCCCGACATCTGGTTTGCCGACGATCTGCGTTTCACAGTGGCGTGCGACAAGGTCGTCGAGGGTGACAGCGTTGGTGGCAGGGCCGACCTGGAAGCCCTGTCGAGCAGTGCCGTCCCCAAGATCGCCGCCAAGGCGCGTGCGGTGCTCGAAACGCTCCGACCCCCGGCGGGTCGCGCGGACGGAAGGAGATGATCCGCATGCACGGCCAGCGTGATCCCGTTGTGCTCGATCGGACGATCTCGGGCTCCAGTGGGCGGCGAGGAGCAGCGATTCAAGGCCCACTGGTTTCGTGCAGGGGGCGGCGTGTGGGTGCCTTTCTAGTCCTCGGGCTCTGGGTTGCGACCTGCGCGACCGCGTCCAACATGGGGTTTGCGCTCAACCTGTCGCTGCCGGTCGAGGGCAGCCCAAGCCGCCACTGGGTGTCGCTGCCGTGGGTGTACGCGCCGACCACGGCGAAGGCGCTGTGCGCCGACCTCGGGGGCAGCACCAAGGTGGCGAGCGTGTGGCGATGGGACGAGGCCAGCTCGTCCTTCGTCTCCCATGCCTGCGCCTCGGCGACCGACGGCTTCTCGCTGGTCAAAGGGGTTGCCTACGGTGTGCAGAACGCCCCCGGCCAGACCGTTAGGGCGCGCGTCGTCGGGTCACGGGCGCTCTCCTTGTCTTTGATCCAAATCATCCGCGTTCGTCGTGTTCTCGTGATTTCTGAGACGACCGGGAATGTGATGGGGATCACATTGGGGGGGTGACAGGCTGAGGGATCGAGCGTAGGGTGGTTGCATCGAGACACGCAGGGAGATCGCGATGACCCAACACCTGCCGCGCCTGATCGTGACCCTGGCAGTGGTCGCTCTCGGCCAGGTCCTGGTGGCGCATGCCGGCGAGGCACCCGCAGCGGAGCGAGCCGTCACCGTCGAGAAGAACATCGGAGCCCAGGTGTCGCCGGCTGAGAGATCCCCACAAGTGGTCCTTGATGCCCACCCGCTGGAGATCGGCGATGGCGCGACTGCCCTTCCCGCCGGAGCAGCGATTGCGGCAGCTCCGCCCGCGCCGACGGCGGCCGAGCCGATCACCCTCGTGATCTCGAAGATCTCCGACGACTTGCTCGGTCTGGCGTGGTCCGGCCAGGAGGGGCCGGTTGACGTGGTCGGATCCTGGGATCGTGCGTGGCGAACGGCCGAGAGCTTCGCATTGGGACTAACCGCATCGACATTGGAAGTGCCGCACTACGACGTGGGCATGCAGGTTCAGTACTTCGCGGTGACTGACGGGAGGACGATCAGCCCGGCGGAGCAGAACCTGGGCTTCAACCCCCGGGTAGCGCCCGTGGTACCGAGCTTCTCCACTCCCGAGGTGTGGTGGGGCGACCCACTCCAGTTCCAGACGACGGGCATCGATCCGATCCGTGAAGCCAACCGGCTCGAGATCCCCTATCAGGCGATTGCCCCCGAGGCGACAGGCTTCAACCACCCGCCTGGAGCAGTCAAGTTCATCGTGCCCGATGACGCCCGCGGGGGATTCGTATTCCTGCATGCCAACAATAGGATATCGACCAACGGTGTCTGGCTGACCCTGCGTCCGCGTTTCACCGACGAGATGCCGCCGAATACCCCGATCACGTTCAGCAACATCACGTCGGTCGCCTGGGTGAGCTGTGGGGGGGGCCGACTTCCTGTACGTCGCTGAGGCCCAGGGCATCTGGCGGTTGTCGATGATGAAGACCATGCCGACCGCGCGCAAGGTGGGCGGTGTCAGCCCCGGGCGCTACTTCCTCAGCCGCGCCATGAGCAACAACTGGGTACTGTTCATCTCGGGCGCTCAGGGCAACCCGCCGGTACAGTACTTCGATGGCTGTGCAGGCTCACCACTCGCCGGTCTGTGGGCACAGACCACCGACAACGGCTTCACCCGCAGCTTCCGAGCAACGGGGATCGCTGCTCGGCCGGACGGGGGCTTCGCCTACCTTGCCGACGCATTGCAGGGCTACACCATTCGCGTGCCCTTCAATGCCGGCGCTGGGAGCAGCCCCATAGAGGACCGCTGGGGAGGGAACACCGTGCTGTCGTTCGCCGACCCGGCGGGCATCGACGCCGCGACCAGCGGAGCGCTGCTGGTGACGACCGAGAGCCCGAGGGCGACGTACCTCATTCCCGCCGCGGGCGGAGCCACGTACCAGGACCAGGTCAGCGATAAGGTGATTCACTCCCTGCAGATCGACCACGACGTCTCGGACGCCAGCTTTCACCGCAACTACGCGACGGGCAATCAGGGGATCGCCCTGGTGCGCAACCGGACAACGCGCATGGGCGGGTTGGTGTTTGCCCTGAGCGACCGGGTCGTAGTCGAGCCGAACCGGCACTACGAGGCCACGAACCCGTGGCCGACGCGGGTGCTGCTGTCGAACACGGTCCACGACGACGTGCATAGCCCATATCCGTCGGGGTTCCAAACCGCGGACCGCATCGTGCGGATCGAGTTCAGAGGCTGGGCAGGTGTCACACAGTACCTGCGCGTGGTCGACCCGCCCGACACCGCACCCTATGCACCGGTCCCGACGCCGCCCGCGTACTACGCGGACGACAACACGGCGACCGTGTTGGGCGCCACCGACTGGGGCCTGACCACCGATCCTGCGGGAGTGAACCCTGCACCGCAAAAATGCCTGGCGGTGACTCCGCCTTCTAACACCGTGCCGGCGACCGTCTACCTCAAGGTGCCGGCCCACTTCGCCGGCGACAACTTCCGCATCGAGGTGAGCAAGCAGGACTGGGGCGCCGCCTGCGACGCGGCCAATACCGTGGAGTTCGTCACCCCGCGCTACACCTCCTGGAAGCGGATCTTCATCGAGAGAGACCCGATGTTTCGGTACGGGGGGCTGCTCTCGGCGGATGCGACACCCCTCGCAACCTCGGTTTCGGTAGCAAAGACCTGGGACCCGGATCACGGGCACTACCGTGCACTCGACGGGCTGGATACCATAGGACTGAAGGTCGCCATCTTCGACGCCGACCAGCCCTACGACGGTCCCAACGGTGGTGCTGCACGAGACCGCGTGTGTTCGGGGGTGGGATAGTCAGGAGCGCAGTGACGAGAATGCTGACCGCTACACCCTGGATATCGGGCTGGTGAGTGGCACCGCCTGTCTGCCGCAGAGCCCACTCGTTCACTCCCGTACCTTTGTTGCGTCGCACCTTAGAGACCCAGCCTCCAATCAGTGGGCGTTCGTGCAAGGGCGTTCGGCGGGCATCGGCGTTATCGGTAGGGTCGGGGGATCGAGCCCGTGCAATCCGGAGCTCAACCAGGCCAACGACGACTCGTGCTACTACGACCACTCTCTGGGCAAGATCAACGAGACGTTTGAGGACGCGTTCATTGAGGTGGTGGCGCCTGACGCCGGCAGGTCGGTGCTTCCGTTCGTCGGGCGGCCCTGGATCGAGGTGGCCGGCAAGCAGGGGGATGACGACGCGTCCAAGGTCCTCATGAGCCGGTTCAGCCAAATCTGGTTCCATCACTTCGTCGCCGCCCCGGGCCTCTCGCCGCCTGCCGCACAGTCCCAGAACTACTTCCACTTCGTAGCAGCGCCCATGTATCGGGTCGGGACTGGGCGTCGGTTTGGACTCACCTCACCCTTGCGTGACTGGATCTTCATACACGTGGGCTCGGCCGAAGCCGAGGTCAGCGAGCAGAGCGGTGACCTGAAGGCTCTCCGCAACTCACTGTATCACACCTCGGTTCATGAGCTGGGACACGTTTTCTGGGTCAATTGGTGCGCGGCGACCAACAAGTACCACGACTCGCGGATGGCGTGGTGCTCGAACCAGGCCTGTGGCAGCGGGCTGTCCGGTTCCTTCAACTGCCCCATGAACAGCGGCGGCTACGCTCAGAGAACGGACGGCGTCGAGAGGTTCTGTCAGGAGCCGGCGGGAGCAGGCGACCTGTGGACTGGCGACCTGGAGTGCATCCCGTCGGGGCAGCCACCGACCAGCAACGGAGCGATCCGCACCAGGACCGACCCGGAGTAGGAGATCGACCATGTTGAGCCGACCAGTACTCTGTGCCTCCTTGGTTGCCGCACTAACCGCACCTGTGGGTCGCGCGGCGGCGCCGCCGCCGGGCCCTGTGCTCACGATTCGCCTCTCCGCCCCCGAGATCGTCGCCGGCGAGCCGTTGTGGGCGTGGGCCGAGCTCTACAACCCGGGCTCGAAAGAAATTGTGGCGATGAGCCTCTGTCCTAGCCTGGGCTGGTACGTTGTCGCGCCGGGGGTCGTACCTTCTGTGACAACCTCCACTTCAGAGATCTTCTGGCCGGCGAGTCCGCCGAAGGAGCTGGAAGCGCTACGGCCAGGCGCTCGAGTCAACGCGCGAGCGGCGTCGGCCGAGATCGCTAGCCCGGAATTGCGGGAAGTTGGCGAGCATGACGTCATTGGCGAGATCAAGTATCCTGAGTGGCCGTGGACCCCGCCAGCGCCGGACGGCTACTTGTCAGGTGTGCTGCGTTCGGTGCCGGTGCGTGTGGTGGTGAAAGAACCTCAGGGCGTCGATCGAGAGGCGTTCGAAGCGTACGGCGGTCAGCCTCTGGAGCTGGGCCAAGAGGAGCTGCTCGTGAAGTTCCCTACGTCCACGTACTCCGGCTATCAACTACTCTACGCATCTGGTCTACCGCATGGCCCACTAGGGCTGATCCGCTCGCGGGATGATTGGGAACGCAAGATTCAGCGCGTGATGCCCTCGGCTAGAGACGAGATTCGAGCGTGGCGGGACAAGGAAGAGGCGCGGGCCAGGGACCAGATGACCTCCGTGGAGGTCTTCTTGTCCGCGCATCCGAGCTTTGCCCTGGGAGGGTGGCTCCGACTGCAGAAGGCCAGCCTGCTCGCCTATTTTGGCCGATACGAGGACGCTCGATTTCTCACCAAGCAGGTGATCGCGGAAGAGAAGGACAGCGACAAAGGCAAGGAAGCGAAGGCGTTCCTGGCCTACCTGGCGGAGAAGGGCTACCTCAAGCCCGAGTGAGGAGGTCGACCATGTGTCCCCTGCGCCGCACTGCAATCGCCTGCAACACAAGCACAGCCTGGCATTGTGAACGGAACGCGTGGTGCAGCGACGGCCACTGCGGGAAGAGCGATGGGATCTTCGAGTGCACGATGCACTTCCTCAGTCCCGAAGACCAGCGCAAGGATGACGTCGACCGGTTCTGCAAGGAGGACTTGCTGCTGGGCGACCCGACATGTACGTCGTGGGACCCAGGTCAGCCTCGACCTGGTGCTGTGCGCACGACTGCGGATCCGAAGTAGAGGAGGCTCGCAATGCGATTGACCATGACACTGCTCTCGACGCTAGCGCTCCTCATCCCAGCAGCTTGCGCTGCGGGCGGGAGCTCCCCCGCCCCCCTCGCTTGCTCCACCGTGGCTCTCAAGACGCAGGTGCTGCCTGGGGAGTGGTTCATCATGCGATTCGTCGTGCGAAACGACGGTGGGTCAGTTGTGAAGGTGGTTGGGACCGACCAGTGGGGCACTCACAAGTTCCGATCGCGAGCGGTCGGCGAGGGGTGGCGGGACTGGGGGGATTGGCCGCCGGAAGGCGTGCCCTCTGGGGACCCACCGTTCTCCGAGCTGAAGCCGGGAGAGGTTGTTGAGAAGGTGCATCTGTTACAGCCGAACTGGCTGCACTACCCACCGGGGAAGTACGAGGCCCAGCTCATCATCGACTACTCTCGTTGGCCGGACTTCACGAAGCCGCCGGCTGGGGCGTGGGCCGGCATCCTCGAGTGCACGCCGGCGCAGATCGAGGTGGTCGAGCCGACGGGGGTGGACAAGGAGGTGTTCGACGCGAGGGGTCCCTATCCGCTTTCCGGCGGCGGGAAGATCACGATCGTCGAGAAGTACCCGACGTCCATCTATGCGGGCTACGTGCTCCTGGGCAGCTTCTCGTTCGAGGTCACACCGTCGAGTGCGCTGCTGAGGGGGGAGGACAACCGACGCGGGCCCGCCTCGGAGTCTGCCGTTGGCATTGCGCAGCGGGCACATGAGATCGAGCGCGACGACAGGCTGGCACGCGTGCTACTCAGCGGGCTCGAGGCGTTCCTCGGGGCGCATCCGGACTTTCCGCTCCGGTCGCGGCTCGAGGCGAAACGCGCCGGACTGCTCGCTTACTTCGAGCGGTACGACGAGGCAAGAGCGCTCGCCAAGAAGGCGTTGGCCGAGGAGGAGAACCCGATGTGGCACGAGGAAGGTCGAAGGTTCCTCGACCTGCTCGTCGAGAAGGGCTACCTCAAGCCCGAGTGAGGAGGTCGACCATGCGCTGCCGACACCGAACCGCCTTCGCCACGGCTGCCGCCCTCGCCGGTCTTTTCCTGGCGGGCGTGGCGACCGCGTCCAACATGGGGTTTGCGCTCAACCTGTCGCTGCCGGTCGAGGGCAGCCCGAGCCGGCACTGGGTGTCGCTGCCGTGGGTGTACGCGCCGACCACCGCGAAGGCGCTGTGCGCCGACCTCGGGGGCAGCACCAAGGTGGCGAGCGTGTGGCGATGGGACGAGGCCAGCTCGTCCTTCGTCTCCCATGCCTGCACGTTCACCACGGACGGCTTCTCGCTGGTCAAGGGGGTTGCCTACGGGGTGCAGAACGCCCCCGGCCAGACCGTCACGGCGCTGGTGGTCGGGTCCCACGACGACGCGTACACCTACTTGATCGCCCCGACCACGGGGTCGAACCTGACCTGGATCTCGATCCCCTACCACCACGACCTGCGCGACCAGGCCGGGGTGAGCGGGACCCTCGACGCCGAGGACCTGTGCCGGGCGATCGGCCCGGCGGTGGCGGCGGTCGTCCGGTGGGACGCGCCGGCCGGCGTCTACCGCGCCTACGCGTGCGGCAGCGAGCTCGATACGCCGTTCGAGATCCAGCTCGTCTTTGGCTACGGTCTCGTCAACGCGGCCGGCCAGACCATCACCTGGCAGCCACCGCACTTCTGAGGAGGATCGATGCTCCGATGCACACGCTCCCTTGGCCTCGGGCTGCTGGCGGCCCTCACGTTGCTTCCGTGGCGCGGCGGCGAGGCCGCGACCTGTGGGTCCGTGCTGCTCTACGAGCGGCTGGGGCCGGCGGTGCTGCAGGGCATCCCCCTGGGGGGAGCCACCGTGGTGCGCATCTGGGAGGCGGGGAGTGGAGGCACCAACTATATCTCGAGCCCGTGCACCGTCGGGTGCGCGAGCCTGACGGCGGCGCCTGGCTGCTCCGGGGCCTCGGAGTGCATCGCCGTGATCGGCCTCAACTGGCTGAACGGCGGAGTGTGCTCCGCGGCGGGCCGGCGCCCGGCTCGCACCGTCATCCTCGTCGAGCGGACGACGGCGGCGGCGGGCGGCGTGTGGGCGGCGATCAACGTCGAGAAGAACGCCCAGGACGCCAACGTCGACGTCGACGCCAGGGCGGGGGCCGCGTGCGGCGCCGGGTGCGCCTCGGTGGCTTCGCCGTACGTCGGCGGCGACCAGACGATCGTGGTCACGAGCGCCGTGGTGGCGAGCGGCACGTTGACGATGACGATCACGTGGACCGCGCCGCCCAGCGTCGCGGAGGCGGTCAACACGAGCGAGACGAGCCTCGTGAAGAGCTACGGGGTCTTCTACCGGCGGGCCCCTCAGGCGAGCCCACCCGCAGCCACGGGCGACAAGGCCGGATGGACCCGCGTCAACGATACGGACGGGAGCCAGATAGGGGGGTACTCGCTGAACACGAGCGCGACGGTGGCGGTTGCGCTCGGCGGCTCGGCCGACGACGTCTACCTCGCCATCGCACCCAACTTCGATGGCGACGGCAATCCCGACACCGACCCGAACTGCATGAGGTCGCAGTACCTCTCGAAGCCGGTCCTGGCATACCGACCGGGCGGCACGGTGCCGACCGTGCGGGCGATCAGACCGCCGTACGGCGCGACGGCCGGCGGGAACTTGGTTGTCGTGCACGGCGGCGGTTTCGAGACGGGAACCGGCGTGTATCTCGGCGGCGCGGAGGCGAGCAGCGTGGTCATCGACGGGTCCGGGGAGCTGCACGCCACCACGCCGGCGCACGCCGCCGGAAAGGTCGACCTGGTCGTGGTGAAGCCACAGGGCCTGTCGGCCACGCTCACGCAGGCGTTCACGTACACGAACCTCCCGGCGACCTCGATGGACGCGGACCAGCATGCGGCGTCAGGCACGACCGGGGACCTCAACGGCGTGCTCGAGCCGGGCGAGCACGTCGTGCTCGAGCCGGCGGTGACGAACTACTCCGGTGCGGCCGTCAGCGCGACCGGTACCGCCGTGGCGTTCACCGGCCCGTCCGGAGCGACCTACACGCTGCACGACAGCTCGGCTTCGTACGGCACCGTCGCGGCAGGCGACGAGCAGAGCTGTCACGAGGCGGGCGGGAACTGCTACCGGGTGTCCGTATCGGCGCCAGCGAGTCGTCCCGCCACGCACTGGGATGCGACGCTCACCGAGCAGCTATCGAGCGGCGAGATCTGGCAGCGTACCGTCCACATCGGTGCGAGCTTCACGGACGTTCCCAGGAGCCATTGGGCGTACCGGTTGATCGAGACGATGCTGCACAACGGCGTGACGGCCGGATGCGGGGTCGGTATCTACTGCCCGGACGGTGTCCTGACGCGTGCCCAGATGGCCGTCTTTCTGCTGATGGCGAAGCACGGTCCCGCCTACGTTCCGCCGCTTTCGACTGGCACGGTATTCACGGATGTCCCGATCAACCACTGGGCCGGGGACTACATTGAGCAGCTCGTCGTCGAAGGGATCACATCGGGTTGCGGAGTAGGCATTTTCTGTCCGGACAACCCGATCACCCGCGCAGAGATGGCGGTCTTCCTCCTCATGGCGGAGCACGGACCGACCTACGTACCACCGCTCTCGACGGGGACTGTGTTCTCGGACGTGCCGATCGACCACTGGGCGGGGGACTTCATCGAGCAGCTCGCTGCGGAGGGCATCACCTCCGGGTGCGCGCCGGGCATGTACTGCCCAAACGGGAGCGTGACGCGGGCCGAGATGGCGGTGTTCCTGTCGGCCACGTTCCGCCTCTCTCTCGCCCGATAAAACCTCGCCTTGCGCGAGTGTCACACCCCGGCGCCGGGCACGGGTGGCCTCGCATGTGGACGACCTGCGCTCTGCTGTCGGCTCAGGAGAGGAGGAGGTCGGCGAGGGGGCGGTCGGGGAGGGGCTGCGGGTCGGCGGCGCCGGGGACGTCGCGGCGGAGGTCTTCGACGAACTCGTAGCCACGGCAGGCAGGGTTGAACAGCAGCGCGTCGTCGGGGCGCAGCTCGCGCTGCACGAGCACGAGGCCGGCGTCGGGCTCGGTGAGCGGGAGCAGCACCGAGATGGGCACCTGCTTGCGGGGCTCGTCGCCGGCCAAAAGCGCGGTCCACAGCAGCGCTTGGGTGGCCGCGGCGGGCTCGGGCGCCACGGGGAGGCGCACGGCCAGGCGCCCGCGGCCTTGCTGGCGGCCGAGGAACGCGAGCAGCGCCGGCCACAGCCGCTCCGCGGCCTCGCCGTACATCCCCCGCGCCAGGCCGGCCACCGACAGGCCGTCGACATCGCCGCGGAGCTGGCTCAGGACGGCGTCGTGCTCGACCACCGAGGCCCGCACCACGAGGTCGCGGGCGCGGGCGTAAAACGACTCCACCCCGTCGACGTTGGTCAGTGTCCGGTCGGCATCGAGCAGAGCGGGTAGGATCTGCGTGAGGGCCTGCACGTTCGCGAGCGCGCGGCCGGCGCCCTTGCCCGAGGGCTGCGAGACGAACAGCACGAGGGGGAAGCGGCGCAGCCCACCGGAGTCGTGGCTGCCGCGCATCCTCCCGAGCACCGCGCCGTCGGTGCCCGGGAGGTGGAGGACGAAGCCATGGGGCGGGAGGTCGGCCTCGCGGCTTTCGGTGTCGGCCTCCCAGAAGCGGGAGAACCCGCGGTCGAGCCAGGCGCGGAACGCCGTGGCCTCCGCGCCGGTCGCGTTGGCTCGCAGGAAGTCCTTGTAGAACGGCAGCTTGCCGTAGACACCGAGGGGCAGCTCGACGCGCTTCGGCCCGCCGATGAGGGTCTGAAGAAAGCCGGAGCCGGGCGGGCTAAACCGCGCCACCGCCTCCACCCTCCGGGAACACCGCTGGCAGCGGCCGGTCGAACGTCATCTCGAACAGCCCCTCCGGGCGCAGGTCGGGACGCTCGAAGTCGGGGATCTCGATCCGCACGGTCCACACCTTGTTGTCCTGGCGAGGCCGGCCTTCGGCGGCCAGCAGCACGTAGTAGACGAGCTTGAGCGGGCCGCCTCGCAGGTCCACCCGCCCGACCCAGCCGTTGCGGTCCTCGTTGGTGCCGACGATCGCCAGCGGCCGGTCCTCGAACAGCAGCGGCATCGCCGGGGTGGCGACCGCCGGGTTCGAGGGGCGGATGACGTTGGGGCCGAACAGGTCGACGCGTCCCACGCGCTCGCCGATGAACGTGCGGTCGGAGCTGCGGCCGCGCTCGAGCAGGCGGATCGTGACCTCCGGCTTGCGCCCGCGCTCGGCCCGGTCCTCGGGGTAAAGGAACGCTTGCCAGCGCCGCATCGCCCGCAGCCGGTCCTTGTCCTCGCCGACGAAGTCGACGAGCTTCTCATCGCCCTCGACGATCGGCTGCAGGGCGAGCTCGGAGAACAGCCGGTCGAACGTCTCGTCCTCGTACAGGAGCTGATCCAGCGCCTCCTGGGTCGCGGTCTCGAGCGTCAGCGTGACCGACGCCTCGCGCCGTGCGGTGTCGAGCGTGATCGGCCCCCACGGCTCGTTGGCCGCGGTGCGCTGCGGGCCGCGGGCGTAGGCGTCGCGCAGGCGGCGCAGGTTGCGCTCGGAGATGAACGGAAAGCGGTCGGCGCAGCAGCGGTCGACGCGCCGCCACAGCTCCTTCGAGCGCTCCTGGTACTCGGGCCGGATGTCCTTGACCAGCAGCTCGGCGGCCTTGGCCTCGACCGGCTTGAGGCGGTCGGCCTCGGGCACGCCGCGCAGGCGCGGGTTTGAGGACAGGCCGTGGAAGTCGGCGAGCAGCGCCTTGTCGGCAGCGATCTGCTTCCAGGCACGGAGGGCGGTCTCTTCGAGCCCCGAGACGCAGCGCTGGAACGCCTGCGCCGTGCGCACCAGCTCCTCGGGCGGGCCCGCCGATGGCCCCCGGCTGCGGCCGCTGGCCTCACGCAGCAACGGCCGCAAGGCGTCGTTCTCGCGCACGTAGTCCTGGATGTCGTCGACCGTCAGGGCGCCGCCCCCGCCGCCGCCACCGCTCTCCACCACGATCCGCCAGTTGCGCATCTCGCGCACGAACTCGGCCCACGCCCAAGCGCGCATCGCGCGGTCGGGGACGGCGAGGGAGGGCCCACCGCCGCCGCCGGAGCGGCCCAGCATCGAGCGCAGGTAGTCGTACAGCGCGGAGTTGACCGCGTCCAGGCCCCGGGCGACTTCCTCCTGGCCGCGGATCGGCTCGAAGCTCCGGCGCGCCCAGTTGACGAACGAGTTGGCCGCGGGGACGTTGTTGGAGGCGTAGTACTTGGTGTAGCAGTCGGTGCAGCCGCGGAAGACCTGGTCGGCGAAAAACGACCCGACCGGCGGCACGGTGCGAGCCGCGAGCGCGAGCGCCGCGAGCTCGCGCGTCTTGCGCGCGGTGCGCACCGGGTCGAGCTCGGCGGGTGGGTTGGCGGCGTCCCACGAGGATACGGCGTCCGCTGGTGCCAGCACGAGCTTCTCCTGGTCCTTGTAGTAGCGCCCCACCTCGTCCAGCCGCTCGCGGGCCGAGCCGAGCCCGGCGAGCGTGCTCTCGAGCTTGGTGGTGGTGGTCTTGATCTCGGCTGCGTCGGTGAGCTTGGCGAGGTCCGCCCAGGCGGCCTCGAGCTTGCCGGCGTGCTCCGACCAGTTGACGCCGGCGCCCTGGCCCGGCGTTTCGACGTAGAGGTGGCGATAGTCCTCGCGCCGCCCCACCAGCGCCTCCCACTCGGCGGGGATGCCCGAGCACCGGCTGGCCTCGACGCCGGCGCGGGGCGAGATCGCGGTGAGCGCGGTGTGGTCCTCGCGGCAGTTGGCGACCCAGTCGGCCACGGTGAGGCCGGGCCGCCGCACCGCCGACTCCGGCCGCTCGCCCTTCATGATCGCGGCCCCGTCGTCGAAGTTCTCGACGAAGCGATGGGCGGTCTCGGTGAAGGTGCCGAGCGAGGCCTGCGCCGCCCTGGTCGCGTCGATGCGCAGGACCTCCGCCTGGAGGTCGGCGTAGGTCTTGAAGTACAGCGTCGGCTCCCAGCGCCCCACGTTGCGCGCCGTCCAGAACTCCCGCATCGCCCGCCGGCACCCCGAGGGCTCGGGCGTGACGACCGAGGCGACCGCCGGGCGGGCGGCCACGGCAGCGCGGAAAATTGTGTCCGCCTCGGCCGCGTTGACCGCGCCGGCCAGCCAGTCATCGATCTCCTTGCCGCGCGTCGACTGGTCGAGGCCACGGGTGCGCAGGCAGAGCGTGAGGATCGGCTCCAGCCGCAGCTCCCGGCGCAGGTCCGGCAGTCGCTCGGGCTGGTTGCCGGCGCGGTGCTCGGCCATGCGCAGCAGGGTGGCGAACCCGCGGTACAGTGACTCGTAGTCCTGGTAGTGTCCCGACCACTTGAGCGCCTGGGCGCGGGCGTCGAACGACGCCAAAAGCTGCGGCAGCACGCCGTTGGCGAGGAGCTGGCCCTGCACGGCCGGGATGAGCTTCTCGGTGATCTCGTTGCGCGCGCCGCCGCGCAGCATCAGCCGCATGAGCCAGCGCGACTCGCCGAGGTGCCGCTTGTGGCGCTCGAGCCGGTCGACGAGCTCCCAACTCTGCTGCAGCGAGCAGGGTTTGGCCGGGTCGAGGCACATCCGGGCGTCGGCCACCGCCTTGTCGATCGGCCGCAGCCGCGTGTAGAGGTTGAACGCGGCCATCCCGAGCGCGCCCACGAGGACCGGGATCACCACGGCGGCGAGCCCATAGAGAATGTAGCGGTTGACACGGTCGCGCTTTTGCGCCGCCCGCGTGCGGGCGATCAGGCCCTGCTCGACGAACGCCTTCTTTTCGTAGAAATCGCGGATGAAAAAGGCGCGGGCGCGGGTGAAGACCTGCTCGAGGTTGTCGAGCACGCCCTGGGGATCGCCCGAGGAGACGCGCAGCAGGTCGCGGCAGGCGCGGGCCACCGGACGGCCCTGTTGGACGCCCGAAGTGATGTAGAAGCCACGGAAGATGAACGGCTCCTCGAACCGGCTGGTGGCGAACATGGTGTGGAAGTAGCCGAACAGCGGTTCCTGGATCGCCTCGAGCTCCTCCGGGAAGACGAACAGCTTGTCGATCTGCGACAGGTTCGGCTCGTCCTGCATGAGGCGCAGACGGAGCTTGTGCACGCGGTTGACGATGCCCGCGAAGACATTGCCGAAGCTCTTGGGGTCCCACGGCTTTTCGATCGGGTCGGGGTTGGACCAACCGAAGAGCTGGCGCTGGTCGATCGGGTCGAGCTTGGTGAAGAACTCGGTGAAGCCGAGGATGCGATCGGCCTTGGTCACCAGCACGAAGATCGGGAAACGGATCTCCAGCAGCTTCTGCAGGTGCATGAGCTTCTGGCGGATGTTCTTGGCCTTGCGCTCCTGCTCCTCGGGGGGGTCCTCGACCAGGCTGGTGGCCGGGACGACGACGATCACGCCGTTGATCGGGCATTGCCGCCGATGCTTCTTGATGAGGCGCAGGAACGCCTCCCACTCGTGGGCGTCGGGGGCGCTCTCCTCCTGGAAGGTGAAACGGCCCGCGGTGTCGAGGATCACCGCCTCGTTGGAGAACCACCAGTCGCAGTTGCGGGTGCCGCCGGCGCCCGAGAGCGCGTCCTGCCCGACCGGAAACTCGAGGCCCGAGTTCTTGAGCGTGGTGGATTTGCCCGACTGCGGCTCGCCGATGAGCAGGTACCACGGGAGGTCGTAGATCGACATCCCCGCCTCGCGGAGCTGTCGCACCGCGAGCTGCCACTTCTCGGACAGCTCGGCGAGCGCCTCGCGGATCTCCTCCTTGCCCACGCCGGACTGCTTGGAGTGGGCGCCGAGCGTGCCCTCGAAGCTGCGGGCGCGCCGCTTCTGCCCGGCCCTGAGGATGGCGTTGAACCCCTTGATGAGCAGGATGATGACCAGCACGCCGAGGGTGAACAGCCCGGCCATCTTGGTATTGAGCCCGAGCGCGCGCGCGGCCACGAACGAGACGGGCAGAAAGATCATGAACGGCGCCAGGACCTTGATCGGCCGAGGGAAGGCTTGCAGGACGCGGAGCAGCTCGTACATTGTCTTCCCCTCCTATCCGAGGCCCGCGACGACCGACCGCAGCTCCGACACGAGGCCGGCCCACAAGCCGCGGGAGACCAGGAAGTAGAGGACCACGATGCCGACCGCGACGATGGCGACGCGGGCCAGCGTCACGGCGGGAGATACCCTGGTCGACTTCTTCGCGCTCACGAAATAGGCGTCGGGTGTGATCTGCTTTTGCACCTCGACCAGATACTCGGAGAGCTGGCGGTAGAGCTTCGACTTGATCTCCGCCAGCTTCTCGGGCTTGCGATGGTAGGTGCCGCGCACCCCCAGGCAGATCGCGGTGTGGAGGATAGCCGCCATCTCGACGTCGTCGTAACGGAGCTCGGAGGCGATCTGGAACAGCTTGTCGCCGCCGATGTTGGACTGGAAGAAACGCTGCTCGAGCAGGTGCTCCCGCTGCCACGCCTCGGCGTGCGGCCAGTCGCACGACAGCAGCACTTCGTCGGCCAACACCGCGAGCGGGTACTTGGCCCGCGCGTACAGGGCGTCCAGGCGCGGGTCCTGGCGCGCCTCACGCTCCATGCGGGCGAAGATCTCGTCGACCTCCCCCTTCACCAGCGTGTCGCTGACCGGAAAGCCCTTCTGGACCTTGCGCCGGAACGACACGAGGAAGAGGAAGAGCGGCGACGCCAAGCGGAAGATCTGCGTGGTGTAGTCGCGAACGGTGTCCATATCACGCCTCTCATTCGCGGTTGGGGCCGCCCTCGTGCCGGGTGACGACGTAGATCACGAACCTCAGCCGGGGATCGATCCCGCCCGAGACGGCGATTTCCCGGCTCCGCTCGACGGCGCTCCAGTACGGCCCTTCCCGGGCCACCGAGAAGTAGTGGAAGTCCTCGCGGGCCGGGAGCCCTCCCGGGGTACGGCGCAGCAGCTCGATATCGAGGCCGAACAGCCGCCGCTGCACGAGCAATGGGATGTCCTCCGGGGCGCCGATCTTGGCCGTCTCGATCCGGGTCATGAGCGCCCGGTCGTCGAGGTCGGACTCGATGCAGAGGTAGATCTCGTTGCCGGTGGCCAGCCACTGGTCCTTGAACGCCCCCCACAGGAGCTCGCCCCGAGGCTGCAGCTCGAGGCGGATGAAGCGGCCCGACAGCATCTTCTCGAGCAGCCGCTCGACCGTGTACACAAGCTGGTGGAAGCACTCCCCGAGCCGATCGTGGTCGTAGGTCGGGATGGCGATCGCCTCGACGCCGCCCTCCTCGAAAATGGCGAGCTGTCCAGCCAGCCGGGAGAGCTCGAGATAGGCGGCGTGGGGGTGCATCCGCGGCGCCGCGACGAGCTGCTTGGCGACCGGCAGGAAGCCGCCCAGGATCTGTAGCTTGAGCACGCCTTGCCAGCCCGTGGGGTTGGTGGCGTCGAGCACCAGCCGTCCTTCGGCGACCTCCGCTCGCAGGAACCGGAGCTTGGCCTCGGCGCGGTGGAGCACCGACTCGACGAGCTCGGCCAGCAACGGCCAGGCGCCGAGACTGGTTACGGGCGGGATGACCTCGCGCACCAGCGACGGCTTGCTGCTGCCGGCACTGCCGCGCTGTACGACAGCGACGGGCAGGCACTCGTATCCCTCGCGGCTCTCGGCTCCGAGGAAGAACCGGCCGGCGAGCTTGCGCACGGCGACAGTCTGGCCCACGACGCCGGTGTTCTCGTCGGGGAGCTCCTGCTGCTCCACCACGAAGCGGCGATCCTGCCCGCTGCTGCCGAGGCCGGGATCGCTCGTGTTCGGCTCGCCGTCCCTGCGCATCGGTACGCCCAGCCACACGGGCAGGTGGCCGTCGCTCGTCGCCAGGGCGTCCTTGATGTCGCGCGCCGGCAGCTTCAGGTTGGTCGCGAGCTGGACGAAGGTGCCGTCGGGCAGCACGGCGGTGCAGCGCCGCAGCCCGAATGTGAAGCCCTCGAGGAGATCGTCGGCGATCTCGAGCTCGTCGAACCCCCAGAGAAACGGGTTCGCGAGCCGCGCAGCGTCGACTGCCCGCCCGGCGAGAACCCGGCTCGCGACTTGCAGGTGCTGCGGCCGAAGCAGCATCCCCTCCGACCAGTGAATGTCGGGGTGTACCCTCACGTGTCGCTCCCTCTTTCGCCCTCAGCGGGCTTCCTGAACCGTCAGATAGGCGCCGCGCACGGCCACCTCGAGGTTTCTGCCCTGCCATTCCTTGCGGGTGCGGAACTGCATCAACCCTTCGACGCGGTCGGTAGGAGCCGTACGGTAGTCCGCGACGATGGCCAGGATGTCGTAACCTTTCAGGGGCTTGAGTATTATCCTCTCAGCGCACCCGCCCTTGACCGCCAGGGTGCGGGTGCGCAGGGCGAGCTGCTGGCGAACCGGCGAGTAGAACCAGCGCGCTCCTTCTTGGCGAATCAGCGCCGCCTCGCCGTCGTTGACCTGGATGACGTCGATCGTCAGCAGCAACCCCTCGTTGATCACGTGGTCGCAGCGAAACGCCAGCGTCGTCTGCGAGGAGCACCCCCCGGCCAGAGCCGCCAGGGCCGCCACCGCGAAAAACGCCCCCGCGCGCCGCATGAACTGAGCACGTTGAGTCATTGCGAGTCCTTTCTTTCGCTGAGTCGGTCGTACTGCTCGAACGCCCGCTTACCGGTCACGAGCAAGACCTCGTCCGCCACCAGCTCAGCCGTGATGGAGCGTGCGAGCTCCTTGAACTGGCTCCAGAGCTCGACGGCCTCGATACGGAAGACCTTCTTGCGGCTGCCCTCGGAGACACTCGCCTCGATCGCCGCCGGGCTCATCCGCGACCAGAAGCCGGAGAACCAGATGGCGGGGCTTTCGTGGTAGGCGGCCGTGGTGGCGACGAGCCACCGCTCGACGGCGGCAAGATAGGTTTGCAGCTCCCCGAGCGCCCCGGCCTTGCCTTCGATCGCTGGCGGCAGCAGCTTGCGTAGCGAGGTCCTGAACCCCGGGATCGCCACCGCCTCGGTGACGTTGCCCCGGGTCGTGAGGTTGTGAGCGGTGGCGGCGATGAAGCGCTCGGCCGAGACTGCGAACTCGACCACGGCCCGCGCCGCGACCAGCCCTGGCTCCGCGGGCCCATCCGTGAGCTCACCGATCAGCCTCGACCAGCTCGTCGCAGCTTTGGGCTCCGGTGTCGACGGGGGTGCCTGCCGCGGCTTCCCTTCCAGCTCAGCGATCCGACGGCGCAGCGCCGCCAGCTCCCCGACGTCCACTCTCGCCCCCGGGAGTACCGGGAAAAAGGCCCTGAGCCGGTTGAAAAACCGCTGCCGGTTGGGTGGGGTGAGGCGGCCGACCTCGTCGGTCAGGGCTTGTCTCAGCGCCTTGTGCCGCTCCTCGGGCTCAGCGAGGTGATACAGCGCCGCCAGGTTCTCGATCGTCCGCGCCATCTCGTGGGTCCGGGCGTCCATGGCGAGGTCGCCGGAGGAGAGAGCCACCTGCATCGGCATCGACTCCTCGACCGACGACGTCGGCGTCGTCGCCTGCCGGTGCACGGGGGCCGGCGCCTGGGTGGTGGCCAAGATGTCCGCCGGGACGCCACCCTCGCGCCTGAGGAGCTCGCACGGGCGGTTGTTGCCGTCGGCCAGGATCGCGCGCAGGACATGCAGCGGCTCGATCGCCGCCTCGCCGGCCTCGCGGTCGGCGGCCTGCAGCAGCCGAACCAGTCGCGGCGTGAGCAGTATCTCGTTCAAGAACAGCACCGACTCGTCCATGGCGACGGCGCGCAGGTGGCGGGCGATCCAGGCCCGGGCGCCGGTCCATACCTCGTTGCGGCGCAGCGTCTCGCTGATGAACGCCGGGGTGAGCCCGGAGCCAGCAACGCCTGCCAGCAGGTCGGGGTTGAGGCTCGCGAGGCCGACGAGCATCTGGCGGTCGGTCACATACGAGCGCTTCTCTTGACTCGCCATCATCACCGCAGCCCCGAAGCCGAGGGCGGCCGTTGGCGACAGCCGTGCCGTCAGCCGGGTTGCTTCCTGGCGCAGGTGGTTGGGGTCGGGGTTGAAGCTCTCTCCCACGGAGCCAGCCACGAACCGCACCACCGCGTAGCCGAGGATGAAGTCGGTGCCGCTTTCGATGGGCTGCGGGGAGGAGATACGAGCCCCTTCCAACCACGTGCCATTGGTCGAACGGAGGTCCTCGATCACCCAGGTGCCGTTGGCGGCGTCCCAGGTCAGCGCGGCGTGCCGACTCGACACCGAGCGATCGAGCGGGATGGGGAAGGAGTTGCTGGCCGCGCGGCCGATCGTCACGCGCGGGCCGGAGCCGGACCACCGGGCGCCGTCGAGCGGACCCTCCAGCACCTCGATCGTGACGCCTTCAGCGAGCTGGGTGGCGATCGCTGCGGTGGCGGTCGCGACCACGCCGCGGCGGCTGGTCGGTGGGCGAGATGCGGCGGGTCCGGACGGGCTCGAGATCGGAACCGACTTGGGCTCGGTCATCGCGGCTCCTCCCCGACCGACAAGCTGGCGCTGGGTGAGCGGGCAGGATCCCGTCTCGGAGTCGGAGGGCGCTCGTGGTCCGGCATGATCAGCGATCCCATCTCTTCGCCTGCCTTAGCAGCATTGTAGGAGCCTGTCCGGGAAAGCGGAAGTACCTACTCGCTCAACCCGCGGTCTCAGCCCCCGTACCGGCGCTCCGGCTACTCCACGGTGCTGACCCGGTGGATGCGCAGCAAGTTGGTCGCCGACCGAGCCGCGATCGGCGCGCCGTGGGTAACCACCACGAGCTCCCCGCCTCGTACCAGCCCGCTTTCCCCAGCCAGGGTTTCCGCCAGGCGGACGACCCCCTCGTGGTCCACCGGTAGCTCGTGGCACACATGAGGGATCACCCCCCAGACCAGCGCCAGCGTGCGCGCCACGTCCGGATCGGAGGTGAGCGCCAAGATGGGAGTCCGCGGCCGGTATCGCGCCACGAGGCGGGCGGTGCGCCCGCTCTGGGTGAAGCACACCAGTGCCGCCGCGTCGAGCTGTTCAGCGGCCCGGCTCGCTGCCATCGCCACCGCGTCGCCGACGGGGTCGCGGAGCTCGGGTTCCTGGCTGCGGCATACCCAGCTCGCGTCGAGGTCGAGATGCGCCTCGGCCTCGCAGAGGATCGATGCGCACGCGGCCACCGCCAGCGCCGGGTGCGCCCCCACGGCGGTCTCGGCGGTCAGCAGGACGGCGTCCGTGCCGTCGAAAAGCGCGTTGGCCACGTCGCTGGCCTCGGCGCGCGTGGGGCGTTCCTCGCGAATCATGCTCTCGAGCATCTCCGTGGCGGTGATGGCCGCAACCCCGAGGGAGCGGGCGCTGCGAAGAATTTGCTTCTGGAGCACCGGGACCTTCTCCGGTGCGGTCTCAGCGCCGAGGTCGCCGCGGGCGACCATCACCATGTCGGAGGCGGCGAGGATGGGGACGAGCGTCTCCGGCTGGACCGCCTGCGCCTTCTCGAGCTTGGCCACGATCGGCACCCGGCCCGCGCGGGGACCGAGGTAGGCACGCAGCAGCGCCACGTCCTCCGGGCGGCGCACGAACGAGAGGGCGAGGGTGTCCACGCCGGCGGCCAGCGCCGCGTCGGCGCAGGCGCGGTCGTGGTCGGTGAGGGAGGGGAGCGAGGTGTCGCCGTCGGGCAGGTTGACCCCCATTCCGCCGCCGACCTCACCCGGCCGCTCGACCACGGCGACGACCCCCGTGGGCGTCAGCTCCCTGACTCGCAGGACGACCTTGCCGTCCTTGACCAGGATGCGACACGGCGGCGGGCTGTCGCGCCGCGGGTCGAACCCCTCGATAGGGATCGCCGAGGCGGCTGGATCGGCAGAGAGCTCGACCGTCTGCCCGAGCTCGAGCCTCTGTACGGGCGTGCCTTTGCGCACCCGGAGCTTGGGTCCCGCCAGATCGCACAGCAGCGCGATCGGGCGCTCGGCCTCGGACTCGGCTGCGCGTACCATCGCTGCGAGCGGTGCGATGTCGTCCGGCTTGAGGTGAGAGGCGTTGAGCCGGATGCCGTCGGCACCCGCGGCCAGCAGGGCACGGATGCCGTCGGGGCTCGCCGAGGCCGGACCGAGGGTGGCCAGGATCTTGACCTTGCGCCGGAGGATGGTCGTCATGGAGTCCTCGCAGCGGCCATGGTAGGGCAGACCTCGGCAGGAGGGAATCGTCTGCAGCGGAGCCCCGTTGGATGGTTGACAGAAGTGGGGACCGAGCGGAATCTGGGAGTGGGGATCGTCCGATCGTGGGACCTTGGTCGCCCTTCGAGGAGGGTTGCATGCGCAACTGTAAGCGGCTCGTGGTGGTGGCAGCAGCGGTGTGGCTCCTGGCGGCAGCCGCGTCGGCCGGGACGCCGAAACCCCTTGTGAGTGTGGACGTTCTTTCCCAGCCTGCGCCGGCGCTGGCGGCCGGGGTGCAGGTGGTGGAGGACCTCAAGACACCGGCCGAGCGGTTGGGGCCACGGTTGCGGGCGCGGATGCAGGAGGGCGGCGTGGTGCCGGTCATGGTGCTGCTCAAGGAGCCGCTGGTGGCGAGCACCCTGACGCCGTACACCGCCTCGTGGGACGAGGCGCGCACGCTCCGCCTCGCGGTGATCGAGCACGAGTTCGCGAACCGGGCGGCCGGCGTCGGGTTCCGGGCGACCAAGGGGCTTTCGCACTTCCCCATCGTCATCGGCGAGATCGCGACCGAACAGCTCGAGGCGCTGGCCGCCGACCCACTGGTGGCCGGCATCCAGCTCGACGGCACGGTGCACGCCTCGCGTATTCAGGGCGGTGCGCTCATGAAGTCCGACCAGCTCCGCAACCAGGGTGGGCGTGGCAGCGGCATCGGTGTGGCGATCGTCGACACCGGGATCGACTACAACCACACCGAGCTCAAGGAACGCAACAACGTCACCAAGGTTCCGGCCGGGGGCGACTTCACCGGCTCAGGGCAGCCGTACGGATTGGATGACGAGGGACACGGCACGGCCTGTGCCGGCATCGTCGCCGGATGGGACGGCGGGATGGCGCCCCAGGCCCACCTGTGGGCGATCAAGGTTCTCGATTCCGAAGGCAGCGGTCAGGAGTCGTGGATCGCCGACGGCCTCAACGCCGTCTACGCCAACCGCAACGACTACGGCGGCGTGCGGGTGGTGAGCATGTCGATCCAGTCGAGCGCCCGTTGGCCGGGGGATTGCGACTACGACTCGCCGGCCTACGCCGCCGCCATGCAGCAGCTCAACGGCGCAGGGATCACGATCGTCGTCGCCTCCGGCAACCACGGATGCTCCGACGGCGTCTCGACCCCCTCGTGCGTCTCGTACGCCATCTCGGTCGGGGCGGTCTACGACGCCAACATCGGCGGCGCCCAGTACGGCGAGGGCACCTGCATGCCCGCCGGCTGCACCGATGCCACCACTGCCGCCGACAAGATCACCTGCTACTCGAACTCCTCGAACCGGCTCGACGCGTTGGCACCCTCCCATTGTGCGCAGACCACGGCTCTGGGTGGTGGGTTCGACCCCTGCTTCGGCGGCACCTCGGCGGCCTGCCCGTACGTCGCAGGCGTGACCGCACAGATCCTCTCGCTGCGGCCGCAGACCACCCCGGCGCAGATCAAAGCGGCGTACCTCGACACCGGCAAGGCGATCACCGACGCGCGCAACGGCGTCACGCGCAAGCGCGTCGACGCGGTAGCGGCGTACCAGTACGTGCAGGGCTCCACCTGCACCGCACCTGGCACGCCGACCAACTTCCGCTCCTCAACGCTCACGGTTCCCTCAGGTACGAGCTTCACGCTCTCCTGGAACGCGGTATCCGGCGCCGACGGCTACGAGCTGCAGGAGGCCACGAACTCCGGCTTTTCAGGAGCGGTGACCCTGACCTCGACCGCCACCTCGATGATGCGCAGCCACGTGGTGACCGGCAACACGGTCTACTACTACCGGGCACGGGCGACCCGCACGTGTGGGGCGCAATCGGCGTGGTCGGCGACCGTCTCGGTGACCGTGACCTACAGCGGGGCGAGCGCCTATGTGTACTGGATACCGGTGGTGGCCAACCTCAGCGGCAGCGGAAACAGCCAGTATCGCAGCGACGTCGGCCTGCTCAACCGCTCGAGCTCGACCGCCAACGTGCAGATGATCTACCACGGGTCCACGTCGGCGAGCCGCAGCGAGGCGCTGGCCGTGGGACGACAGCGCATCTTCGTCCACATCCTGGGACCTTCGTACCTCAACGTGACCGGCAAGGGCGCGCTCGAGGTCCGCTCCGACCGGGCGCTGACCGTCACCTCGCGGACCTACAACGTCACGTCGTTGGGTACGTTCGGGCAGTACTACGGGGGCTACGAACCGTCGGACGGGCTCGGACAGGGGCAGTGGGGGGTGCTGGCCCAGCTCACCCAGAATGCCACCTACAGGACCAACATCGGCGTTCTCAACATGGGCTCGACGGCGGCCGTGGTCAACGTCAAGCTCTTCAACGGCTTCGGCTCCCTGGTCGGCGAGTACAACGTGACGCTCAACCCCGGCGAGTACAAGCAGGAGGACCGCGTCTTCGGGACAAAGGGCGGCCAGACCAACATGGCCGAGGGGTACGCCAAGGTGACGTGCACCACGGGCGCCGGCGTCATCGCAGTCGCGTCGGTGCTCGACAACGGCACCTCCGACCCGACGACCATCGAGCTGGTGCCGTAGCGTTTCGAACGGGGCGACCCGGAGGCGGGGCGCCCCGCCTTCCACCACCCTCCTCCACCCACCCCGGGAAACCCGGACGTGGGCGTTGTCGTGGACGGTCTCTCCCCGTCGCACCGGGTCGAGATCCAGTACCCCGCCGGTTCGGGGAACCAACGCCGGGCATGCGTGTACACTGCAGTACCTGCGTGGGCATCGCTTGGGCCGCGCACGTCCGGAGGGAGGAGAGCGTGATGCGACGAGGATGGATGGTATCGCTGGGGCTGCTGATCGTGGCGTTGCCGGCGGTGGCGGCGCCGGCCACGCCGGCCAACCCGCTGCTGCAGGAGTGGAAGACGCCGTTCGGCGTACCGCCGTTCGGCGAGATCAAGCCGGAGCACTACTTACCGGCGATCGAGCAGGGGATGGCCGAGCAGAAGCGGGAGATCGCGGCGATCGTCGATAACCCCGCTGCGCCGACCTTTGCCAACACCATCGAGGCGTTCGACGCTTCCGGCGAGCTGCTGGGCAAGGTCATGAGCGTTTTCCAGAACCTGGTCGGCGCCGAGACCAACGACCAGCTCCAGGAGATCGCCCGTACCACGGCTCCGATGATGGCTGCGCACCGGGACGACATCGCCCTCAACCCCAAGCTGTTCGCGCGCGTGAAAGCGCTGTGGGATGCTCGGGAGGCGCTCGAGCTGGAGCCGGAGCAGGCGAGACTGCTCGCCGAGACCTACAAGAGGTTCGTGCGCGGCGGCGCGTTGCTCACTAGCGAGGCACAGGAGCGCTTCCGCGCCATCAACGCCGAGCTGGCTTCGATCGGCACCAAGGTCGGCGACAACCTGCTCAAGGAGATGAACGCCTACAAGCTGGTGATCGACAACCCGGCGGACCTGGCCGGTCTGTCGGACCGGGTCAAGGCGGGCGCCGCCGCGGCGGCGAGGAAGGCGGGGCTCGAGGGCAAGTGGGTGTTCACCCTGCACGGGCCAAGCCTGTGGCCGTTCCTCGAGGCCGCCGACAACCGGGAGCTGCGCCGCCAGATCTTCACCGCCTACACGACACGCGGCGATCACGGTGACGACCTCGACACCAAGGCGCTGGTGGCCCGCATCGCGGCGCTGCGCGCCGAGCGCGCGCGGTTGCTCGGTTTCGACACCTGGGCCGACTTCGTGCTCGACGACAACATGGCCAAGACCCCGGCGCGGGTGTACGACCTGCTCAATCGGCTGTGGGTGCCGGCCAAGGCCGTCGCGGCCCGCGAGGCGGCCGACCTGCAGGCCGCGATCAAAGCCGACGGCATGGACTTCCAGCTCGAGCCGTGGGACTGGTTCTACTACACCGAGAAGGTGCGCAAGGCGCGGTTCGACCTCGACGAGGCGGCGATCCGCCCCTACTTCAAGCTCGACAACGTGCGCGACGGTGCGTTTTACGTGGCCAACAAGCTGTACGGTATCACCTTCACCGAGCTGAAGAACGTGCCCGTGTACAACCCCGAGGTCAAGGCGTTCGAGGTCAAGGACGCCGACGGCTCGCACCTCGCGGTGTTCTACTGCGACTACTTCCCGCGCCCCGGCAAGCGCACCGGCGCCTGGTCGAGCGGCTATCGCGGGCAGTACTGGAAGGGCGGCAAGGAGATCCGCCCGATCGTCGTCAACGTCGGCAACTTCTCGCGCCCGACCGATGAGACCCCGGCGCTGCTCTCGCAGGACGAGGTGGAGACACTGTTCCACGAGCTGGGACACGGCCTGCACTCGATTCTCTCGCGCATTCGTTACCGGTCGCTGGCTGGCACCTCGCGGGACTTCGTGGAGCTGCCGTCGCAGATCATGGAGCACTGGGCGTTCGAGCCCGAGGTGCTCAAGGTCTACGCCAAGCACTACAAGACCGGCGAGATCATCCCCGCCGAGCTGGCCAAGAAAATCCAGGACAGCGCGAAGTTCAACCAGGGGTTCGCGTCCACCGAGTACCTCGCCGCCTCGCTGCTCGACATGGACTGGCACACGATCACCGCCGCCACCCCGCCGGAGACCTCCGCTTTTGAACGCATCTCATTGGCTCGCATGGGGATGCCCGGATACATCGCGCCTCGCTATCGGTCGACGTACTTCCAGCACATCTTCGGGCCTGGAGGCGGGTACTCGGCCGGCTACTACGCGTACATCTGGGCTGAGGTGTTGGACGCCGATGCCTTCGAGGCGTTCAAGGAGAAGGGGCTGTTCGACCAGGCTACGGCACGCTCGTTCCGGACCAACATCCTGGAGAAGGGTGGCACCGAGGACGGCATGACGATGTACATCCGCTTCCGCGGCCGCGAGCCGTCGGTCGAGCCGCTGTTGGAGAATCGGGGGTTGCGGTAGGCGAGGGGCTTGCCGTTCCCGGAGCCGTTTGTCCCGACCGGCCCGTGGTTTTCGATGTGGCCCTGAATCGAGCCGCGAAAAAGTGGCCGCACGAAGACCCGAGGCCGCGGGCTCGGTGCCGTGTTCGGGCTGCTTTCGAGCCTCTCGATCGAGGTCGAAGCCCTGGCCGAGGAAGGGCTTCGAGCACGCTCATCGGTGGTCGGGTTTGCTCCTCTGATCGCCGGCGACCGATTCCCGGCCACTAGCCGTTTCGAGCCCGAGGGAGGACAATGGACGATTCCGGCCCCGTCGCCGGTTAGGACCACCGATGCGTGACACGATCTCGATCCGCGGCGCTCGCGAGCACAACCTCAAAGGTATCGATCTCGACATCCCCCGCAACCGGCTGGTGGTGGTCACCGGAGTCTCGGGCTCGGGCAAGTCCACCCTCGCCTTCGACACCCTCTTCGCCGAGGGGCAGCGCCGTTACGTGGAGTCGCTCTCGGCGTACGCCCGGCAGTTTCTCGAGCAGATGGACAAGCCGGACGTCGACACCATCGAGGGGCTGTCGCCGGCGATCTCGATCGAGCAGAAGACGACCTCGAAAAACCCGCGTTCCACCGTTGCCACGGTCACGGAGATCTACGACTACCTGCGCTTGCTGTACGCCTCGATCGGGGTTCCGGAGTGCCCCGACTGCCACTTGCCGATCCAGGGCCAGACCACCCAGCAGATGGTGGACCGCATCCTCACCCTGCCCGAGGGTACCCGCTTTTCGATCCTCGCCCCGCTCACCGCCTCGAAAAAGGGAGAGCATCGCAAGCTCTTCGAGCAGATGGTCAAGGAGGGGTTCGTGCGAGCGCGTGTCAACGGCGAGCTGGTGGACGCGGCCAACCCGCCCGAGCTCGACAAGAAGCGCAAGCACACGATCGAGGTGATGATCGACCGCCTGGCGGTGCGTTCCGACCTCGGCAACCGCCTCGTCGATTCGCTCGAGACCGCGCTCAAGGTCGGCGACGGGATGGTTCGCATTGCGCCGGTCGAGGGCGATGAGTTCGTGCTGTCCTCGCGCCACTCCTGCCCCAACTGCTCGTTCGCGCTCTCGGAGCTGTCACCGCGCCTGTTCTCGTTCAACTCGCCGCAGGGCGCCTGCCCCGAGTGCACCGGGCTCGGCGTGGTGCTCGAGGTGGACCCCGACAAGGTCGTGCAGGACCCCGACCGCTCGCTGGCTGCCGGGGCAGTGGCAGGGATCCAGGATGTGAGGCGCTCGTTCCGCTGGCGGCAGGTTCAGATCCTGGCGCAGACCATGGGGTTCGCACTCAACCGGCCGTGGCGGACGTTGTCCGAGGAGGTCCGCCGCGCCATCCTTTTCGGCACCGAGCAGGAGATCGACTTCGCGTTTGTCGGTGAGCGCAGCCGCTGGGAGTACCGAGGCCGGTTCGAGGGGATCGTACGCAACCTCGAGCGCCGCCACCGCGAGACCGCCTCGCCCGAGATGCGGGCGGAGATCGAGCGCTACATGTCGATGCGGCCGTGCCGCACCTGCAACGGCAAACGGCTGCGGCGCGAGGCTCTGGCGGTGAAGGTCGGTTCCCTCGCCATCCCGGACCTGGTGGGGAAATCGGTCCGGGATACCCTCGCGTGGTTCTCTGCCTTGACGCTTTCGGGGCGGGACCGACAGATCGCCGCCAAGATCCTCAAAGAGGTCCACGACCGCCTGCAGTTCCTCGTCTCGGTCGGGCTCGACTACTTGACGCTCGACCGCACCTCGGGGACGCTTTCGGGCGGCGAGTCGCAGCGCATCCGCCTGGCGACCCAGATCGGCTCCAAGCTCATGGGTGTGCTGTACGTGCTGGACGAGCCCTCGATCGGTCTGCATCAGCGCGACAATCGAAAGCTGCTCGATACCCTCAAGGAGATGCGCGATCTCGGAAACACCGTGCTCGTGGTCGAGCACGACGAGGAGACGATGCGCGAAGCCGACTGGCTCATCGACCTCGGACCCGGCGCCGGCGTGCACGGCGGCGAGGTGGTGGCCCAGGGCACACCCTCGACGATACCTTCGTTTGCGCGCTCACTCACCGGCCGCTACCTCGCTGGCGAGATACACATCCCGGTGCCGGCCGTGCGCCGCCCCGGCAATGGCAAACGGCTGGTGGTGCGGGGCGCGCGTGAGAACAACCTGCGGTCGATCGACGTCTCGTTCCCTCTCGGCACCCTGACCTGCGTCACGGGTGTATCGGGCTCGGGGAAGTCCACGCTCGTCAACGAGATCCTCTACAAAGCGTGCGCCCGAATGCTGTACCGTACGCTCGAGCGGCCGGGCGCCCACGATGCCGTCGAGGGGCTCGACGTGCTCGACAAGGTCATCAGCATCGACCAGTCGCCGATCGGCCGCACGCCGCGCTCCAACCCCGCCACCTACACGAAGGCCTTCGATCCGATCCGCGAGCTGTTCGCCTTGACCCCGGAGGCGAGAGCACGCGGATACAAGCCCGGGCGTTTCTCGTTCAACGTCGCGGGCGGCCGCTGCGAGGCCTGCAAAGGGGATGGGCAGATCAAGATCGAGATGCACTTCCTGCCCGATGTCTACGTCACGTGCGAGGTGTGCAAGGGCAAGCGATACGGGCGGGAGACGCTCGAGGTGCGCTACAAGGGCATGAACATCGCCGAGGTGTTGGCCCTGACCGTGGAGCAGGCGAGGGAGCTATTTTCCGCCCACCCGAAGATCGCTCGGCCGCTCGACACGATCATCGCCGTCGGGCTCGGTTACATCACCCTCGGGCAGCCGGCGACGACGCTGTCGGGCGGTGAGGCGCAGCGCATCAAGCTCTCGCGCGAGCTCGCCAAGCGAGCCACCGGCAGCACCTTGTACATCCTCGACGAGCCCACCACGGGGCTGCATTTCGACGATGTCCGCAAGCTGCTGGCGGTGCTTCACACCCTTGCCGACCGCGGCAACACGGTGGTGGTGATCGAGCACCACCTCGACGTCATCAAGACCGCCGACCACGTCATCGACCTCGGTCCCGAGGGTGGCGACGGGGGTGGCCTGGTCATCGCCCAGGGCACCCCCGAGCAGGTCGCCCGCGTTCCCGAGAGCTGGACCGGTCAGTACCTGCGTCAGGTGCTGGGCGCATAGCTGCCTCGTGGAGGGGCGGGCCGCTCAGCCGTCGGCGGCGGTTGGAGACCGGTCGGCCAGCGCGTCAGAACACGCGAGCTGTCGCTCCGCTCGCTGACACCGGGGTGTACGTCGAGTTGTTCGCCTCGACCCCGGAGGCGAGGGCCCGTGGCTACAAGCCCGGGCGTTTCTCGTTCAACGTCGCGGGCGGCCGCTGCGAGGCCTGCAAAGGGGATGGGCAGATCCTGCCCGGGCCGCCCGCGGTCCTTCTGCTGCGAACGCAGATATGGCCTCCCTGGCGGGCGTACTCGGGGACTCGCCCCCTGCGGCGTACGTGGAAGTACGCCTCGGGTGCTCGCCCCTCCGTGCGCCCACCATGGCGCCCATACCTGCGTTCTCGCGACGAAGTCCCGCTGGCGGCCCGGGCTGATCGAGATGCACTTCCTGCCCGATGTCTACGTCACGTGCGAGGTGTGCAAGGGCAAGCGATACGGGCGGGAGACGCTCGAGGTGCGCTACAAGGGCATGAACATCGCCGAGGTGTTGGCCCTGACC